>JAESFO010000108.1_pt1 | contig 255320 bp, 243 predicted proteins | sample 9269421 | NCBI WGS metagenome assembly JAESFO01 (sample SAMN14502839, study PRJNA617101) | algae metagenome | isolation source: Nostoc desertorum CM1-VF14 and co-occurring heterotrophs from rocky... | place: USA: Clark Mountains, San Bernardino, California | collected 2000-06-05
TCAACGCCGCCTCGCGTGAACTGGGCCTGACCTACAGCCAGTTCGCCAACGGCATCCGCAAGGCCGGGATCGAGATCGACCGCAAGATGCTTGCGGACATCGCCGTGCACGACAAGGCCGCTTTTGCCGGCATCGTGGAGCAGGTCAAGGCCAAGCTGGCTGCTTGATTCTGCACAGCAGGGCGCTGCCTTCGGGTGGCTTCCTGCGCCCACGGCTCAAGGGCTGGCGCTTGAAAAGGCTCCAGCTCTTTTTTATTTCCCCCTCGAAGATTTTTGTTGTTGCTGCTATGAACGAGTTGGACTCCCTGGTCGCCGCCGCAGGCGCTGCCTTTGCCCAGGCCAAAACGCCCGCCGAGCTCGAGAACGCCAAGGCGCAGTTCCTCGGCAAGTCGGGCCGCATCACCGAGCTGATGAAGGGCATGGCCGCGCTGAGCGTCGACGAGAAGAAGTCGCGCGGCGCCGCCATCAACGTGGCCAAGCAGGCCATCGAGTCCGCGCTGACCGCACGGCGCCAGCAACTGGCCGACGAAGAGCTTTCGCTGCAGCTGCGCGCCGAGGCGCTCGACGTGAGCCTGCCCGGCCGCCGCCGCGCCGCCGGTGGCCTGCACCCGGTGAGCCGTACGCTCGAGCGCATCGAGGAGATCTTCTCGAGCATGGGCTTCGACGTGGCCGACGGCCCCGAAGTCGAGAGCGACTGGCACAGCTTCACCTCGCTCAACAACCCGCCGAACCATCCCGCGCGTTCGATGCAGGACACCTTCTATGTCGACCTGAACGGCGAAGACGGCATCCCGTACAACCTGCGTCCGCACACCAGCCCGATGCAGGTGCGCTACGCCCACCAGCACATCAAGAAGTTCGCGGCCGAGTTCGAAGCCGCGGCCGCCGACGCCACCGGCACAGTCAAGGCGCCCGAGATCCGCGTGATCGCCCCGGGCCGCACCTACCGCGTCGACAGCGACGCCACCCACTCGCCCATGTTCCACCAGTGCGAAGGCCTGTGGCTCGGCGAGAACGTGAGCTTCAAGGACCTGAAGGTCGTCTTCACCGACTTCTGCCGCACCTTCTTCGAGCGCGACGACCTCGTGCTGCGCTTCCGCCCGAGCTTCTTCCCGTTCACCGAACCCAGCGCCGAGATCGACATCCAGTTCGCGAGCGGCCCGCTGGCCGGCCGCTGGCTCGAGGTGGCCGGTTCGGGCCAGGTGCATCCGAACGTGGTGCGCAACATGGGGCTCGACCCCGAGCGCTACATCGGCTTTGCGTTCGGCATGGGCCCCGACCGGCTCACCATGCTGCGCTACGGCGTGAACGACCTGCGGCTCTTCTTCGACGGCGACTTGCGCTTCCTCTCGCAGTTCCAGTAAGCACGCTTCAGACACACACACCTACCGAATACGAGATCGAAGAGATGCAATTCCCGGAATCCTGGCTGCGCGAGTTCTGCAATCCGCCGCTCGACAGCGCCGCACTGGCCGAAACGCTCACCATGGGCGGCCTCGAGGTCGAAGAGCGCCGCCCCGTGGCACCGCCGTTCAGCCGCATCGTCGTCGGCGAGATCAAGGAAGCGGTGCAGCATCCCAATGCCGACCGGCTGCGCATCTGCCAAGTCGATGCGGGGCAGGGCGCCTTGCTCAACATCGTCTGCGGCGCGCCCAATGCCCGCGTGGGCATCAAGGTGCCCTGCGCGCTCGTCGGCGCCGAGCTGCCGCCCGGTGAAGACGGCAAGCCCTTCCTCATCAAGCTCGGCAAGCTGCGCGGCGTCGAGAGCCAGGGCATGCTGTGCTCGGCGCGCGAGCTGCACCTGAGCGAAGACCACGGCGGCCTGCTCGAACTGGCGGTCGACGCCCCCGTGGGCGCCGACGTGCGCGAGGTGCTCCAACTCGACGACGCGCTGCTCACGCTGAAGCTCACGCCCAACCTCGCCCACGGCCTCAGCGTGTACGGCGTCGCGCGTGAACTGGCGGCGCTCACCGGCGCACCGCTCAAGACACCGGCCATCGCCCCCGTGGCAACCTCGTTTGCCGACGTGCTGCCCGTGAAGGTCGAAGCGCCCGAGCTCTGCGGCCGCTTCTCGGGTCGCATCGTGCGCGGTGTGAACACCCGGGTCGCCACGCCCGCGTGGATGGTCGATCGCCTCGCGCGCTGCGGCCAGCGCAGCGTCACGCCGCTGGTCGACATCTCGAACTACGTCATGTTCGAGTACGGCCAACCCAGCCACATCTTCGACCTCGACAAGATCCACGGCGGGCTCACCGTGCGCTGGGGCATGGCGGGCGAGCAGCTCAAGCTGCTCAACGGCAACACCATCGGCGTCGACGACAAGGTCGGCGTGATCGCCGACGACCAGGCCGTCGAATCGCTCGCCGGCATCATGGGCGGCGACGCCACGGCCGTGTCCGACGACACGCGCAACATCTACATCGAGGCGGCCTTCTGGTGGCCCGAGGCGGTGCAGGGCCGTTCGCGCCGCTTCAACTTCTCGACCGACGCCGGCCACCGCTACGAGCGCGGCGTCGATCCGAGCCGCACGGTCGAGATCATCGAGCGCATCACCCAGCTGGTCATCGAGATCTGCGGCGGCCAGGCCGGCGCCATGGACGACAAGATCCTGCGCGTGCCCGAAGCCATGCCCGTCACCTTGCGCGTGGCGCGTGCCGCGCGCGTCATCGGCATGCCGCTCACGCAGGCGCAATGCGCCGATGCGCTGCGCCGCCTCGGCTTTGCGCTGAGCGAAGGCGAGGGCACCCTGACGGTCACGCCGCCGCCGCATCGCTTCGACCTGTTGATCGAGGAAGACCTCATCGAGGAAGTGGCGCGCCTGATCGGCTTCAACAACCTGCCGACCACCGCGCCGCTCGCGCCCATCACTGCACGTGTGCGGCCCGAAGCCCAGCGCAGCCGCTTCGCGGTGCGCCGCAGCCTGGCGGCGCTCGGTTACCAGGAAACGATCAACTTCAGCTTCGTCGAGGCGCACTGGGAGCAAGACCTCGCAGGCAATGCCAACCCCGTGAAGCTGCTCAACCCGATCGCCAGCCAGATGAGCGTGATGCGCTCGTCGCTCGTCGGCTCGCTGCTGCAGGTGCTCAAGTTCAACCTCGACCGCAAGGCGCCGCGCGTGCGCGTGTTCGAAGTCGGCCGCGTGTTCCTGCGCGACGACAGCGTGGCCACGACCGACAGCACCGTGCGCGGCATTCATCAGCCGATGCGCGTGGCCGGCCTCGCCTGGGGCGACGCCGAGGCATCGCGCTGGGACGGCAAGCCGCAGCGCGCCGACTTCTACGACGTGAAGGGCGACGTCGAAGCGCTGCTCGCACCGCGCGTGCCGAGCTTCGAGGCGGCCGAGCATCCCGCGCTGCACCCGGGGCGCTCTGCACGCGTGCTGCTCGACGGCAAGGCCATCGGTGTCATCGGCGAACTGCATCCGCGCTGGCGCCAGAAGTGGGACTTCGCCTCGGCGCCCATCGTGTTCGAGCTCGAGCTCGATGCCGTCACCGCACGCGCCGTGCCTGCGGCGCGGCCGGTGCCCAGGCACCAGGCGGTCGAGCGCGACATCGCCGTGGTCGTGGCCGAAGCCGTCACGCACAATGCGTTGATGCAGGCCATTCAGTCGGCGGCCGCCGCGCAAGGATTGCTGCGCGACGCCACGCTGTTCGACATCTATCGTCCGCAGCCTGCTGCGCGCGATGGTGCATCGTCTGCATCTCCGGCGGGCGGCCTCGCCCAGGGAGAAAAGAGCATGGCGGTGCGCCTGAGCTTTCAAAGCGACAGCGCCACGCTCACGGACGAGCAGGTCGAGCCGGCCGTGCGCGCCATCGTCGAACAACTGGGCGCCAAGCTCGGCGCACGCCTCAGGGGGTGATGAACAAAATGAACGCTGCGGAATTCACGCTCGAGGCCCTCGAGACGCCCGCGCTCACCAAGGCGCACCTGGCCGACCTGCTGTTCGAGCAGATCGGCCTCAACAAGCGCGAGTCGAAGGACATGGTCGAGGCCTTCTTCGACCTCATCGCCAACAGCCTCATCGAAGGTTCCGACGTCAAGATCTCGGGCTTCGGCAACTTCCAGATCCGCGTGAAGGCACCGCGCCCCGGCCGCAACCCACGCACAGGCGAAGCCATCCCCATCGGCGAGCGCCGCGTCGCCACCTTCCATGCGAGCGCCAAGCTCAAGGAACAGATCCAGGGCAGTGCCGAGCCGCCGGGCGGCAGCGCAGAGGTCGAGTGGAGCCTGGGCGCCGAATAGTGCTTGTTGCCGCGCGCGTGCGTAGAGTAATCTCTAAGGTTTGCTGCGCACGGTCTTGATTTCAATGGAGAAAACACTCCCGCCCATTCCCGTCAAACGCTACTTCACCATCGGTGAGGTCGGCGAGCTTTGTGGCGTCAAGCCGCATGTGCTGCGCTATTGGGAGCAGGAGTTCACCCAACTGCGCCCCATGAAGCGGCGCGGCAACCGGCGCTACTACCAGCACCACGAAGTGCTCATGATCCGCCGCATCCGCGACCTGCTCTACGACCAGGGCTTCACCATCAGCGGCGCGCGCAACCGGCTGCAAGAACTCGTGCAGGGCGAGCGCGACCGCCGCAAGGCCGGCGTCGTGCCGCTCGAAGGCATGGAGGCCGTCGAGATCGACCACGAGGCCTTCGAAGCGGCCATCCACCAGGACGAGGAAGAAGAAGCCGAGGCCGATGCGGTGGCGCCGCTGCCGCCTGCGGCAAACACCATCGATCCGACGCAGCTGATGCACCTGCGGCGCGAGCTTTTCGAAATTCGTGAGCTGCTGTCCGTCGGACGGTGATTTCTGCCGGCTATAATCGCTGGCTTCGGTGTGTGGCGCAGCCTGGTAGCGCACTTGCATGGGGTGCAAGGGGTCGAAGGTTCGAATCCTTTCACACCGACCAACAAAACGTCCAAGGGCGTCCGGAATCATCCTCCGGACGCCCTTTTTCATTGGAGAACTGGGCGAATCGCGTCCGGAGGCATACACTGAAATCCGGTGACTGCCAGCCCCAAGTGGGGGTACAGCAGGGGGTACAAACCTCCTGAACCCCACGGGACGGCGGTTTTGTACCCCCACCCCTGGATGTACCCCATGCCGTTGACCGATGCCGCATGCCGCAACGCCTCCTGTCCGCCTGGCCGAAAGCAGGCACGCTACGCCGACGCAGGCGGCCTCTACCTGGAGGTCTCGGCCTCGGGATCTCGCCGATGGTTCTGGAAGTTCAGGATCGAAGCGGTCGAGAAGAAATTCGCCCTTGGCTCGTATCCCGACGTGAGCCTTGCGGCGGCACGAAAGGCGCGTGACGCTGCCAAAGCCCAGAAGGCTTCCGGAATTAATCCCATACAGGCGCGCCAGGTCATCAAGCTCAAGGCGGCCGTGAGCACCGGCGATACCTTTCGAGAGACGGCGCTAGAGTGGTTCGTCAAGCACCATGAGCGCTGGAGCGGCCACTACGCCACGCGCGAGAAGCGCAACCTGGAAAAGGACCTGTTTCCGTACTTCGCTGCTCGTCGCATCAGCGAAATCGAGGCCATCGAGTTGCTGGCGGCCCTGCGCCGTGTCGAGGAACGTGGCGCTCTCGACGTCGCCGGCCGCGTCCTGATGACGGCACGCGCGGTGTGGCGCTACGCGGTGGCGACTGCGCGGGCGCCGCGCGATATCACGGCGGATCTTAAGGGGGCACTCACGCCCCACAAGAAGCGGCACTTCGCGGCGATCACCGATCCGGCCCAACTTGGGACGCTGATACGCGTCATTCGGGGCTACCAAGGCGGTCCCATCGTGCGTACGGCATTGCAACTGGCTCCCATGCTTTTCCAACGCCCGAACGAACTGCGAGCGGCGGCCTGGGCGGAGATCGATCTCGACGGGGCGCTCTGGACCGTGCCCGCTGCGCGGATGAAGCGGCGCATCGATGGCAAGCAACATGGTGATCCGCACTTGGTGCCTCTGCCCAGGCAGGCTGTGGAGCTGTTGCGCAAGCTACACCCCATCACGGGTCGCAGTGCGCTCGTTTTCCCGGGCGAACGCAGCCATGAGAGACCGATCTCGGACAACACTCTGCGTGCAGCGCTTCTGACTCTGGGGTACGGCCCGACCGTGCAGACGGTTCATGGCTTCCGCGCGACAGCCCGGACTTTATTGGCGGAAGTGTTGGAAATCGATCCGCTGGTGATTGAGGCCCAATTGGCGCATGCGGTCAAGGACGCCAATGGGCGCGCCTACAACCGTACGCAATACCTCAAGCAGCGCACCGTGATGCTCCAGCGGTGGGCAGACTATCTGGACGTGCTGGCAACCAGATCGGGCTCTCCATCGATTGAGTTGAAGGCCGCCGCGTAAGAAGGGCTCGCCGCTGGCGTGGAGCGACGACCCGGATCGCTGAATCAAGTCGTGCGCCCGCTCATGCGCTCCGCGATCCATGATTGCACGGCGCTCTCTGGCCATGCCGCGGTGCGCTGTCCGGTTTTCACCGATCGCGGAAAGATGCCCCTGCTCATCTGCTCGTAGATCGCCGATCTACGCAAGCCTGTGAGGTGCTCGACCTCAGGGAGTCTCAGAAGCCTGTCGGGTGGATGCTTCATCGCGTGCGCCGTCGGCGGGGTCGGGTCGGCACGAAGGAGGGAGAGCGCTTCTTGCAGCAAATGGGCCGCCTGCAAGGTCCGTTGGGCGGCACGATCATTGGCGGTCCGCGCGCTCGATTCGAAGGTGGTCTGAGCTCGCATGTGGGTTTGCCTTTCGGTTTTCCGCAGCGCGTCCAATGCCGTTGCGGGACGTCCATAGATTGCCGAGCGTGTCCGACGAGACCAACCTACTGCAGCAATGCGAGGCGCACCGGAGCGCAGGGCGCGTGGGGAGTGAAGAAAGGCGTTCGCACGGCGCGCATTCATGCCTTACAGGCAAGGCGAGTGGTGGCCATCCTAGCTTCTTAAGGTCCAGCTAGCGGCCAAGGCCGAGAGGCTCGAGTCAAGTTGTGCGGGCGCGCTACAACAGCGCGCCGCCAGGGGAAAAGGCGAAGATCCTGGATGAGTTCGTGGCCTTGACCGGCTACCACCGCAAACACGCGATCCGGGTGTTGCGAGGAGAAGCCAGCACGAAGGAAACGCGGACACGCAATCGTCTGTATGACGAGGCGGTGCGGCAAGCCCTGATGGTCCTGTGGGAGACCGTCGGTCGGGTCTGCGGCAAACGCCTGAAGGCGTTGATCCCGATGTTGGTCTATGCAATGGAATGCCATGGTCACCTCGACCTGGACCGGTCGTCAAGTCCAAGGTTTTGCAAGTCAGCGCCTCGACCATTGATCGAGTCCTGACCGTAGGCAGCCGGGCTGTTCGGCTCGCGGTCGAAGATGAAATCGATTTCGCGCTGGCGGTACAGCACGACATCCTTGGAACGGTGCCGTGCCAACCAGCGTGAAGTCGAGTTTCTCGAAGAAGGGCTCGGGCGTATTTGGCATCGGTGAGGCAAACTCAACACACTCGCAACCCGTCAGGCCCGTCAGGCCCGTCAGGCCCGTCAGGCCCGTCAGGCCCATCAGGTTCTCGGAGTGTTCAGTCATAGAAATCTCCGGGTGTCAAAGACAGCTACGCGACAAGAACCCGGTCGGCCTGCTGCAACGGTCTTACTGGGCGAGAGCCGAGCGCCAGGTTTGATGCGTGGGCGCTCTGCGCCCGCGCGCTACCAGGGATCGACCGCCGGCCGGCGCTTACCCTCGCGCGCAACCGCGGGCGGCAGCGACTTGAGCCCCCTGGAAAGCCAGTGCCGCGTGTCGGCCGGATCGATCACGTCGTCGAACGACAGGAAGGGCGCGATGTTGACGGCCTTGCCGTGCTCGTAGAGCTTGTTCACCAGTTCCTGGTAGCGGGCTTCGCGCGCTTCGGCATCGTCGATGGCGGCGAGCTCGTTGCGGTAGCCCAGCTGCACCGCCCCCTCGAGGCCCATGGCGCCGAATTCGCCGGTGGGCCAGGCGACGGCGAACACCGAGGCGCGCTGGAACGAGCCGCCACCGATTGCCATCGCGCCGAGGCCGTAGCCCTTGCGCAGCACCACCACGAACATCGGGGCCTGGAGGCTGGCGGCGGTGACGAACATCCGCGCAGCGTGGCGCACCAGCGCACGCTTCTCGGCCGCGGGCCCGACCATGAAGCCGGGCGTGTCGCACAGCGAGAGAACCGGGATGTCGAACGCATCGCACAGCTGCATGAAGTGCGCCGACTTGTCGGCGTCGTCGGCATCGATGGCGCCCGCCTGATGGCGCGAGTTGCTGGCGAGCACGCCGATCGGGCGTCCCTCCACGCGGATGAACGCCGTGACCACGCCGAGCCCGAATTCGCGCCGCAGCTCGAGCACCGAATCGGCGTCGGCCAGCGTGTCGATGATGTGGCGCACGTCGTAGCTGCGCAGGCGGTTCTCCGGAATCGCATGGCGCAGGCGATGCTGGTCGTGCGCGCGCCACGCCGCCACGGGGCCCTGGAAGTACGACAGGTACTTCTTGGCCGCGGCCACCGCGGCGGCCTCATCGGGCACCACCAGGTCGACCACGCCGTTCGGCGCCTGGAAGCTCATGGGCCCCACGTCGTCCGGCGCGACCTTGCCGAGGCCGCCGCACTCGATCATCACCGGCCCGCCCATGCCGATGCTGGCGTCGCTGGTGGCGATGATCACGTCGCACACGCCCAGGAGGGCGGCATTCCCCGCGAAGCAGCGGCCACTGACCACGCCGACCGTCGGCACCAGGCCGCTCAGCCGCGCAAAGCGCCAGAAACTCGGATTCGACGGGTTCGCGCCGCCGATGTTGTCGGTGTCGCCGGGCCGGCCGCCGCCGCCCTCGGCGAACAGCACCACCGGCATGCGCAGCCGCTCGGCCAGTTCGAGCATGCGGTCCTTCTTGCGATGGGCATAGTGGCCTTGCGTGCCGGCGAACACCGTGTAGTCGTAGGCCAGCACCATGCACCGTGCGGCCTGCTCGCCGTGCTGCGCTGCGTTGACCGAGCCGATCCCGGCGACGAGCCCGTCGGCCGGACTGATCTCGCGCAGTTGCTGCAGGTCGCGCCGGGCCCGCTGGCCCGCGACGGCCAGCGGCCCGTATTCGACGAAGCTGCCGTCGTCGAGCAGGTCCGCGACGTTCTCGCGCGCCGTGCGCTTGCCGGCGGCGTGGCGCGCCGCCACCGCCTTCTCGCGCCGCGCATCCTGTTGCCATGCATGGCGTTCGTTGGCTTCGGCCAGGTCGGCGCGGATGTGGTCCGGGTCGTGGTCCAGTGTGCCGTCCGCCTGCGCCGAAGCCACGTCCGAGGGTTCGAGGAACAGCAGTGGGCTGCCTTCGTCGACCACGTCGCCGGCCACCGCCGCAAGGCCGAGCACCCGGCCGCCGGTCGGGGCATGCACGGTGTGCTCCATCTTCATGGCTTCCACGATGGCCACGGTGGCGCCTTCGGCGACCACGTCGCCCATGTCGGCCTCGATGCGGAGCAGCCGCCCGAGCATGGGTGCCGCCACCGCCACGGCGCCTTCGGGGCACGGGGCTTGCCGCGCGGCGGCGGGCGCGCCGGGCTCGGCAGTGCCGCGCGCGACGGCCGGTTCTGCCGCCGCCATGCCGATGGCGATGCCGGCCAGCCGGGGCAGTGCGCTGTCGAGGTAGGCGGTGTCGAAATCGCCCGCCCGAAGCTTTTCGTCTGCCAGCAGTGCCAGCAGCAGCGGCACGTTGGTGGCTGCGCCGGAGATGCGGAACTCCCGCAGGACGCGGGCTGCGCGGTCCACCAGTGCGGCGTGGTCCAGGTGGGGCGAGAACACGATGAGCTTGGCGATCAACGAATCGTAGGCGGGGCTCGGGCGCAGCCCCGAGTAGCCGCAGGTGTCCACGCGCACGCCCGGACCCGAAGGAAGGTCGAACACTTCCAGGCGCCCACCCGAGGGCCGGATGGCGCCTTCGGGGGTCACGCTCTCGAGGTTGACGCGCAGCTGCACGGCCATGCCCCTGGGCTGCGGCAGCGCGGCGGCATCCAGGCCGAGCTCGCCGAGCGTGGCGCCGCGGCACACGGCGATCTGCGCACGCACCAGGTCCACGCCGAACACCTCCTCGGTGACGGTGTGCTCCACCTGCAGCCGGGGGTTGGCCTCGATGAAGTGGAAGGCATCGCCCTTCGCATCGACCAGGAACTCGAAGGTGCCCAGCCCGCGGTAGGCAAGCGCGCCGGCCATGCGCAGCGCCGCATCGACGAGCCCCTGGCGTGTGCGCGCAGAAACGAAGGGGGAGGGCGCGAACTCGATGAGCTTCTGGTGGCGCCGCTGGATCGAACATTCGCGCTCGCCGAGCGCCACCACCTGGCCCTGGCCGTCGCCGAGCACCTGGATCTCGACGTGCCGCACCTGCGCGAGCTTCTGCTCGACGTACACCGCGTCGAAGCCGAAGGCGCCAGCGGCCTCGGAGCGGCAGCGCGCGTACGCGTCCGGCAGTTCGTCGGGCGTGGCCACGGCGCGCATGCCGCGGCCCCCGCCGCCGGCGATCGCCTTGATCATCATTTCGCTGCCGGCCGGCAGCGAGCGCATGAACGCTTGCGCCTCGGCCAGCGTGGTGGCGCCCTGCGTGCCCGCGATCACCGGAACGCCATGCTCGCGTGCCAGCTGCCGCGCGCGGGCCTTGTCGCCGAGGAGCGTGAGCGCCTCGGCCGCGGGACCGATGAAGCGCACGCCCGCAGCTTCGGCCGATGCGGCGAACTGCGCGTTCTCGCTGAGAAAGCCGTAGCCAGGATGCACGGCCTCGCACTGCTCCTCGAGCGCGATGCGGATGAGCTGCTGCGCATCGAGGTAGGCCGATGGCCCGCTGCCGGCCAGCGCCCGCGACCGCGTGGCACGGCGCACGTGCAGTGCGTCGGCATCGTCTTCGGCGAACACCGCCACGGTTTCCAGGCCGAGGTCATGCGCGGCGCGGGCAATGCGGACAGCGACTTCGCCGCGATTGGCAACCAACAGGGCTTTGGGGTTCATCGAACGCTTGCTTTCATTGTCTTTATGTATACTCGTGCATGCAATAGTCGACCGAATGCTAGACCATGTGTTTGAGACGGTCAACATGCGTAGCGCGGCCAGGCGTTAGCTAGAAGGAAAGGTCTGCATGCAGTTCGAATTGACGCAGGAGCAGCGTTTGCTGCAAGCGAGTGCGTTCGATTGGCTCCGCGCCCATGCGCCGCCGTCGCCGGCACCGGGCGCCCGGCGGGGCGGCGAAGCCGGCGCCGAGGGCGACCGATGGGCGGCATTTGCCGCGATGGGATGGCTGGGGCTGCCGTTCGCCGAGGAAGACGGGGGGTACGGCGGGGGGGCCGTCGACGTGGGCCTCCTGCTGCAGGCCTTCGGCGCCCACCTCGCAGCCGAGCCTTTCGTTTCGTCGATCGTGGTCGGCGGGCACCTGCTGGCCGCGCTGGGCAGCGGCGAGCAGCGCGCCCGCCTGCTGCCTGCGCTGATGGATGGCACGGCGCGCGTGGCGCTCGCGCATTCCGAGCCCGCCGTGCACTGGCCCTGGGCCGAACGGCGCTTCCAGGCGCGCCGGGATGCGGACGGCTGGCGCCTCCACGGAGAGAAGCAGCTGGTGGAATCGGCGCAACTGGCAACGCACTGGCTCGTGACGGCCCGTTGCGACGAAGGATGCGAGCGGGTGTTCCTGGTCGAAGCCGGTGCTGCGGTCGAGCGGCTGCCATACCGCATCGTGCAGGGCGGGCACGCCTGCGATCTCCGATTCGACGCGCTGCACGTTGCGGGCACGGCCATGCTCGGAGGCGGTGCCGCGGCGCACGAACCCGCACTGCGGCATGCGCTGTCGCTCGGGGTCATCGCGCAGTGCTGGGGCGCGCTCGGCGTGCTCGACATGCTGCTCGCGCAGACCGTCTCCTACGTGCGCGAGCGCCGGCAGTTCGGCCGGCCGCTGTCTGACTTCCAGGCGGTGCAGCACAAGCTGGCAGAGATGGGCGTGGCGCGCGCGGACGCGCGCGCGGCCTGCGAGCTCGCGGCCCTGCGGCTCGCCCCCGGCGACGACGGCACCATGCTTGCTGCCGCCGCGAAGGCCACGGTCGGCTGCGCCGCGGAGGTGGTCGGCAAGCATGCGGTCCAGCTCCACGGCGCGATGGGCGTCTGCGACGAGCTCCCGGTGGCGCCTGCCTACCGCTGGCTGGAGGGCTTCCAGGCGCAGTGGGGGCGCCCCGGCATGCACGCCTCGTTCGTCGGGCGCGGGCAGCTGCAAGGCGAACGATTCGCGCACAGCGCGGTACTGGAGCCATCGGCATGAACCTGCAACCCGACGCACACGACGCGGCATTCCGCGAGGAGGTCCGCACATTCATTGCCGGTCATCTCACGCCGCAGATGCGCGTGGGCCAGGCGGCGACGTCGGGCTCCTACCCGCCGCCGGCCGCCGCGCTGCCCTGGCAGCGGGCGCTTGCCGACCGCGGCTGGCTGGCGCCCTTGTGGCCGCGGGCGCACGGAGGCACCGGATGGTCCGGCCTGCAGCGCTTCATCTTCGAGAACGAGTGCGCGCTGGCGGGCGCGCCATTGATCCATCCGATGGGCGTGCGCTTCGTCGGCCCCGTGATCATCCGCTTCGGAACGCCGCAGCAGCAACGCCAGTTCCTGCCCCGGATCCTGTCGAGCGAAGACTACTGGTGCCAGGGGTTCTCCGAGCCCGGCGCGGGGTCGGACCTGGCGAGCCTGTCGCTGCAGGCCAGGCGCGACGGCGACGCGTACGTGCTGCAGGGTTCCAAGATATGGACCACCAACGCGCACTGCGCGAACTGGATGTTCGCCCTGGTGCGCACATCGCGCGGGGCGCGGCCGCAAGAGGGCATCAGCTTCGTGCTGGTCGACATGCGCTCGCCCGGCATCACGGTCAGGCCGATCGAGACGATCGGCGGCGACCACGACCTGAACCAGGTGTTCTTCGATGAGGTCCGCGTGCCTCTGGCGCAGCGTGTCGGCGAGGAGGGCCAGGGCTGGGAATGCGCGAAGTACCTGCTGGAGTTCGAGCGCGGGGCAGGCATCTTCGCGCCGCGGCTGCGCTCGCAGCTCAAGCGGGTCGGCGCGGCGCTGCGGCAGGCCGGCGACGCAGGAGCGCACTGGCACGAGCGCTGGGGCGCGCTGTGTGCCGCGCTCGATGCGTTCGAATGGCTGGAAGTGCGCACGCTCGCCGGGCTCGCGCCGGGCACCAGCCCGGGGCCGGTCTCTTCGGTGCTCAAGCTGAGGGCGAGCCGGCTCAGGCAGGACATCGCGCAACTGGGCGTCGAGGTACTGGGCGAAGACGCGCTGCGCTGGCGCAGCGATTCGCTTTTCGGCGGCGATGCAAGCCGGCTCGCGAAGGTGATGGTTCCCGACTATTTCAACAGCCGAGCCTACACCATCTTCGGCGGTGCCGCCGAAATCCAGTTGAACCTGGTCGCCCGCATGCTGCTTGCGGGCGATCCATGCTGAGAGGACGAATGCAATGAGCCTGCCGAGCGACTGGCGTGCCCGCATGCGGCTGCCGATCATCTGCGCACCCATGTACCACGTGAGCACGCCCGCCATGGTGATCGCGGCGCGCAAGGCGGGCATCATCGGCGCGCTGCCGCGTGCGAACGCGCCGAGCTTCGAGGTCTTCGAGCAATGGCTCGCGGCCATCATGGACGACGCGCAGTGCACGGGTCCGTGGCGGCCCCCGGTGGCCGTCAACCTTTCCACGCGCATGCCGCCCGGCGAGATGGCACGCCACCTGCAAGCGTGCCGGGCGCATGGCGTGGAGCTGATCATCAGCGCCACCGGCGACCCGACGGCGCTGATACGCGCCGCCCGCGACCATGGGCTCGTGGTTTTTTCCGATGCCATCAACCTGCGCTTCGCCGGCAAGGCGATCGCCGCGGGGGCGCATGGCGTGATCGCGATCGGCAGCGGTGGGGGTGGCCATTCCGGCAGCGTGAATCACCTGACGCTCGTGAGCGCGATCCGGCGAGGCTTCGACGGCACGGTGGTGATGGCCGGCGCCGTGGACAGCGGCTTTGCGGTGCGGGCCGCCGAAGTGCTCGGCGCCGACCTGGCCTATGTCGGGACGCGCTTCATCGCTTCCGAGGAATCGGGTGCCCCCGAGGACTACAAGCGCATGCTGGTGGACGCGAAGGTCGAAGACCTGATGTACACCAACGCCATCAACGGCGTGCACGCCAACTGGCTCAAGCCATCGATGCGGCTGCAGGGGCTCGACCCCGACCGGTTGCCCGCGCGCGAAGAGGGCGGCCACGGCCACGGCCATCTGCCGGGCCACGTGAATCCCTGGCGCAACCTCTGGAGCGCGGGGCAGGGCGTGCAGCTGATCGACGAGGTGGCGCCGCTCGCGGACATCGTTGCGCGGATGGAGCGCGACTACGCCGCGGCCTGCCGGATCGGGGCGTTCGGCACGGCCGGCCTGCCCTAGGCCGGGCGCGCCGCGCCAGCGCGTCAGATCACTTGCCGCTCGCGCAGGCGCTCGATCTCTTCGCTGCCCAGCCCGAGCTCGTGCATCAGGATGTCGTCGGTGTGCTGGCCGAGGATCGGCGGGGCCATCGCGGGGCGGGGCGCCTGGCCGGCATAGCGGATCGGGCTCGCGCACAGCGAGATGTCGCCACCCTGCACATGCCGCACGGTCAGGGTCATCTGGCGATGGACCACGTGCGGATCGGCAAAGACTTCGGGATAGCTGTTGATCGGGCCGCACGGGATGCCCGCCGCATCGAGTGCCGCGAGCAGGTCGGCGGACTGCCAGTCCGAGGTGAGCCGGCCGAAGGTCCGTGCGAGCTCGCCGCGATGTGCGAGGCGTTCGGCGTTGCTGCGGAAGCGGGCGTCGTCGGCCAGCTCGGGATGCCGCAGCACGGCGCAGAATCGGCGGTACTGCGCCTCGCTGCCGCAGATGACGACGATGGAACGGTCCGCGCAGGGAAAGGCCTGCGAAGGAATGCCGCCGTTGCCCTCGGTGCCCCGGCGCTGCGGTACGTTGCCGGTCGCGAGGTAGCCGGCCATGTAGTGCGACTGGGCAGCGATGGTGCTGTCGAGCAGCGAGATGTCGATGTGCCGCCCGCAACCGCCGCTCGCATCGCGTCCGTACAGCGCCGCGACGATGGCCGTGGTCGCGGCCTGGCTCGCCATGTAGTCCGCAAGGCTCGGACCCGTCTTCATCGGGCCGCCGCCCGGCACGTCGTCGGGCAGGCCGGTCACGCTCATCAGGCCGCTCATGGCCTGGAACACCGAGTCGTAGCCCGGCTGCCTGCTGTAGGGGCCGCTCTGGCCGAAGCCTGTGACCGAGCAATAAACGATGCCGGGGTTGACCTCGCGGATGCCTTCGTAGCCGAGGCCGTAGCGGTCCAGGTCGCCCACCTTGTAGTTCTCGATCAGCACGTCGCTGCGCGCGGCGAGTCGGCGCACGAGCGCCTGGCCCTCGGGCTTCGACAGGTCGACGGTCAGCGATCGCTTGTTCCTGTTGGCGCACAGGTACATGGGCGATTCGCGCGTGTCGTTGCCGTCGGGGTCCTTGAGGAAGGGCGGGCCCCACCGGCGCGCTTCGTCGCCGGTGCCCGGGCGCTCGATCTTGATGACCTCCGCTCCCAGGTCGCCCAGCGCCTGGGCCGCGAGCGGGGCCGCGAGGATTCGTCCGAGGTCGAGCACCTTGATGCCGGCGAGCGGCAGCTTGTCGTCGGCCATGCGCGAGCGCCGATCGCAGGTCGAAGCCATCAGCGCAAGTTGGGCGTCGGCAGCGCGTCGACCTTCACCTTGACGCGCCAGACCTCGTTCTTGAAGGCTTCGGTGATGTAGAGGTAGCCGCCATGGAACCCGAGGTTGGTGGTGCCCGGTCCGGCGTCCGCGGGCAGCGCGATCACGCCCAGCGGGAATCCCTTCTTGTCGATGACCACCACTTCCCCCGCGCGGAAATGCGCTGCGTACAGGTTGCCGGCCGCATCGACGGCCATGCCATCTGGACCGGTGCCACCGACGAGACGCGCGAAGACATGCGGCACGCCGTTGGCGCTCACGACACCGGGCGCCGACAGCGGCAGCTTGAGGATCTGGTTCTGCGCGTATTCCCCGACATAGAGCTCTTTCTCGTCGGGCGTCAGGGCAAGGCCGTTCGGAAAGGCGATTCCGCTGGCCACCACCACCAGGTCGCGCTGGCCGTGATCGACGTCGTCGGCCGGCAGGTAGAAAACCCGGCCGTCCCGCTTGAGCGCGTGCGAACCCCAGGACTCGGTGAAGTAGATGCCGCCGGACTTGTCCACCACGCTGTCGTTCAGCCCCCGAAAAGTCTCGCGGCCGTGCCTGCCGCGAAGCACTGTCACCTCGCGCGTCGCGGTGTCGAAGCGCAGCAGGCCGCGCACCGCATCGGTCAGCAGCAGGCGGCCCCGGGCGTCGAACTTGGAGCCGTTGATCGCCTGGCCAGCCTTGGCGACTTCAGTGCACTTGCCGTCGGTGCCGATGCGGAGCACGGCGCCCGACTCGAGCCCGGTCACCCAGAGCTGGCCGCTGCGGTCGAACGCCGGGCCTTCGAGGAAGTGCCTGCCTTCACAGGCGGCGAAGCGCTCGACCTTGCAATCGCCGCAGATCTCCGTCATGCGCGCGTCGTTCGCTCCGGCGGCGGGTGCTGCACCTGCCAAGGCGATCACGCCGCAGGCGACCAGGCCGCGCAGGAAACGGGTCGGTTCCATCTATTTCGGCTCCGAGGTGATGTTGGCTTCCTTGATGACCTTGCCCCACTTGTCGAAGTCGCGCTGCAGCCACGCCTTGTAGTCGGCCGCGTCGAGCCAGGCCATGGCGTTGCCGACGCGGCGCGAATGCGCCTCGAAGCCCTCGCTGTGCGCAGCGCGCTTCAGTGCAGCCTGCAGGCGCTCGACCACCGGCGCCGGCGTGCCGGGCGCAACGACCAGGGCCATGGTCGAGTCGATCTGGAATGCGCTTTCGCCCTGTTCCATGGCCGTCGGCAGGTCGGGCAGGCTTGGAGGCCGCACGGTCGAGACGGTGACGACCGGCTTGATCGCGCCCGAAGTGATGAACGGCATCGCCGTCGATGCGTCGACCACCTTCACGCCGAAGCGGCCTGCGAGCAGGTCCTGCATGGCAGGCGCACTGCCCCGGTAGGCGACGTGGGTGAGCTTCAGGCCCTTCTGGCGGGCGAAGAGTTCCATGCCCAGGTGCCCGGGGCTGCCGTGGCCCGAGCTCGCATAGGGCAGGCCGGGTTGGCGCCGGGCGAGTTCGACCAGGTCCTTCAGGTTGCCGACCTCGACCACCTTCGGATTGACCACCAGGATCAGGCGCGTGGCGACGAACTGGCCGAGCGGAATCGCCCGCTTGTCCAGGTCCAGCGACTTGCCCGCGTAGTGCAGGGCGGTCGTGCTCGAGTTGCTGAGCAGGCCGAGGGTGTAGCCGTCCGGCGTGCTCTGCGTCAGCGCGTCCAGCGCGATCAGGCCGGCGGCACCCGCACGGTTCTCCACCGCGACGGGCTGTTTCAGCTCGGCCTCGAGTTCCTTCGCGATGGCGCGTCCGATCGAATCGGCGGGACCGCCCGGTGCGTAGCCCACCATCAGTTTGAGCGGCTTTGCCGGAAAGTCCGGCGCGGCCTGCGCAGTGACGAAGGGCAGCAAGGTCACGGCCAGTGCGGCCCCCAGAAAAACTCGGCGCATATGCGTCTTCTCCTTGGATACCAGTTACGGTGCTCCAAAGAATACGTGTGTATGCGCTGGGATACAACAAATATCGCTAGGGGAAAACGCGGGCCTGCACTGCGCCCGCCTGCCTCAGGAGGAAGGCGGCGTCTCCGACCACTGCTGGTACATGTCGAACAGCGCGACGATGTCGCGCCCGCGATGACCCTGCGCGAGCGCCATCGCGTAGAGCTCGCGTGCCATCGATGCCACCGGTGTGGGCTGGCCCGTTGCGCGGCCCAGGTCTACACCGAGCGCCAGGTCTTTCTCGCCCAGTTCCATCTTGAAACGCGGCGAGAAGTCGCCGGCGACCACCCAGGGAAACCGCTTGACGAACTGCGCCGAACGGCCGCCGCTGACCGAGAGGATGTCGTACAGCATGTCGGGCTTCACGCCGGACCGCACCCCGAGCGAGAACGCCTCGGAGGCCGCGAGGATGTTCGCCATGGTCATCATGTTGTTGACGATCTTGACCACCTTGCCCGCACCGACCTCGCCCGCGTGCTGGATGGTGCCGCTCAGGTGCTGCAGAACGGGGCGTGCCGCCTCGAGGTGTTCTTCGGCGCCGCCGGCCAGCAGCACCAGCTTGCCCTCGAGGGCTTCGGCGGGGCTTCCGCTCACGGGGCAATCGAGCATCGTCGCGCCGCGCGCCTGCACCGCGTGCGCCACCCGCTTCATGGTGTCGGGATCGATCGAACTGAGTTCGACACACGCCGTGCCGGCCCCCATCATGTCCTTCAGGCCGGCCGGACCCAGCCACACGTCGTCGACCACGGCCGAGTTCGGCAGGCTGGTGAGCACCATGTCGCAACCCTGGACGGCGGCCTCGAGCGTATCGGCCACCGGCAGCCCCTTGGCTGCGGCAGATTTGCGCGCCGCCGCGTTCACGTCGTAGCCGCGCACGGCTTCCCCGCACGTGTGAAGGCGCAAGGCGATGGCGCCGCCCATCTGGCCCAGTCCGACGACTGCGATTTGCTTTTTCATTCCGGTCTCCTAGGTTGGGTGTTCTTGCGGTGCGTTCTAGACGATCAGGGCGTCGAGCGCCAGCACGCCCCGGCCGGCGGGCAGAACGCGCAGCGGATTGATCTCGAGGTTTCGCGGCGGCTCGCCGGGCTGCGCGAGCCTGGAGACCGCGACGATCGCCGCGGCCAGCGCCTCGACGTCGGCGGCGTGTCCGCCGCGCCAGCCCTGCAGCATCTTTCGGATGCGGGTGTCCTCGATCATCGCGCGCGCGCCGTCCAGGTCGACCGGCGCGACACGGATGCTCACGTCGTCCAGCCATTCCGCCATGACGCCGCCGGCGCCGAAGATCACCAGCGGCCCGAGCGCGGGATCGTGGCGCAGTCCCAGCAGGCAATCGACGCCATCGGGCGCCATCTCGCTGAGCAGGTAGCCCTCGATGCGTGCCGCAGGGCAGGCGGTGCGCACCCGTTGCTCCATGGCGCGGATGGCGCCGCCCACCGCGTCGGCCCCGGCCAGGTTCAGCACGACGCCGCCGACTTCGGTCTTGTGCGCGATGTCGGCCGAGACCACCTTGACCGCGACCGCAGTGCCGAAGGCGTCGGCGGTGCTGGCCCCTTCTTCGGCGCTGGCGCACAGCGCCTCGCGCGGCATGCCGATGCCCGCCTCGCGCAGCACGCGCTTGGCGTCGACCTCGGAGGCCGGCAGGTGGGGCCAGGCGATGGGCGCGGATGCGCCGGGCGCGCCCTCGGCGTCGGGCGAGCGCGCGAACGCGGCGCTCATCCGCACCAGGGCCGCGTGCGCATTCAGAAGGCGGGCGGTGTCCTCGAACACCGCAAAGCCCGCGGCCTCGTAACGCGCAACGGTCTCGGGCTTGGCAAGCACCGCCACCGAAAGCCACTTGTGCGGATGGCGCGACGCCGCTTCGGACAAGGCGTCCACCCACTGGTCGCGCAGCGCCGGCGCCGCACCGGCCATGCCGACGTACACGTCGACTGCGTCGTAACAGGGCGCTTCCAGCAGCAGCGCGAGCGCGCGACCGAAGTCGCCCAGCTTGTTCAACACCTGACCGGTCACGTCGACCGGATTGGCGACGGACGCGAACGGCGTCATCTCGAGCACCGCCCGTTGCACAGGCTCGGGCGTCACCGGAAGCTGCAGGCCCAGCCGTACGGCCTGGTCGGTCATGTGCACCGCGAAGCCGCCCGACGGGCTCAGGATGGCGGTCGCCGGACCGCGCGGCATGCGATCGTGGCGAATGCCGTGCAAGGCGGCATAGGCCACGTCGAGCAGCTCGTCGATGCTGTCGGCCCGGTGCGCGCCGTAGTGGCGGCACACCGCATCGAAGGCGCGGTCCTCGCCGGTCAGCGAGGCCGTGTGCGACGCCGCGGCGGCCTGGCCGGCGGCGGTCCGGCCGACCTTGATGGCGACCACGGGCTTGCGGCGGCGCCGGGCGGTCTCCAGGGCGCCGCGCAGCCGCGGTGCATCGCGCACGCCCTCGAGGTACAGCAGGATGACGTCGATCTCGTCGTCCATGGCCATGGACGACAGCACCTCTGCCGCGTCGACGTCGGCCTCGTTGCCCGTGCTGGCCCACTGCACCACCGACATGCCGCGGTCGGCCGCACGGCGGCGTGCCTCGCTGCCCCAACCCCCGCTCTGCGTGACCATGCCGATGCGCCCGCCGCTGGCGAAGCCTTCCTCGAACATGCTGGAGAAGGTCATGAAGCTGCGGTCGCGCGCGTCATAGGCACCGAGCGAGTTGGGGCCCAGCACCCGCATGCCGGTCTCGCGGCACAGGCGGGTGATCTCGGCCTGCACCTGCCGGCCTTCCTCGCCCGTTTCGGCGAAGCCGCCCGCGAACACCACCGCCGCGCGCGTGCCCGCGGCCGCGCATTGCCGCAGCGTCGCGAGCACTTCCTGCGCGGGGAGCGCCACGATGGCACAGTCGACCGGCTGTGGCAGCGACTCGATCGACGGCCAGCTGCGCAGCCCCTGCACCTCGGCGCGCCGTGGATTGACAGCGAACAGGGGGCCGTCGAAGCCGCCCTGGATCAGGTAGCGCAGCGTGCGGCCATTGCCGCGCGAGGGGTCCGAGGAGGCGCCGATCATCGCGATGGATCTAGGGCGCAGCAAGGGGTCGAGAGCGTTCATCCGCTGTATCTCCTGAATTGTATGCGGCAGTATACCGATGGGCACAACAATTCGGCCACTGCGGGTCCGAGCCATTGTGCATGCATGGTATTCGTGCGTATACTGAATCGCACAAAGGCATACATTGACCTTTGAATGCCCTGATACAACCATCGGAGACAACGCGATGACCCGACTTTTCCGGCGCACCCTGCTCCTTTCCGCGCTCGCATCCGCCGCGCTCGCTGCCACCGCGCAGACCGCTGGCTACCCCTCGCGCCCCGTCAAGATGATCGTCGCCTTCGCCGCGGGCGGGCCGATCGACCTGGCCGCGCGGATCGCAGCGGAACGCCTGAGCGAGCGACTGGGCCAGCCGTTCGTGGTCGAGAACCGGACCGGCGCCAACGGCGCGATCGCGGCCGACCTGGTGCAGAGCGCGCAGCCGGACGGCTACACCATGCTGATCACCAACGCCAGCATGATCACGATCACGCCGACGCTGAAGAAGGATCTCAAGTACAACGTGGAGCGCGATTTCGCGCCGGTGACGCGCATCGTCGCATCGCCGCTCATCCTCGTCGTCAACCCCGAGAATCCGCAGACGCAGAAAGTGCGATCGGTGCCGGACCTCGTGGCGGCCGCCAAGGCGGCACCCGGCCAGCTCTCGTACGGCTCCGCGGGCCTCAACGGCAACGTGCAGCAGCTCGCGTTCGAGCTGTTCGCGGGGCAGGCCGGCATCTCGCTGCTCTCGATTCCCTACAAGGGCTCTTCCGAAGCCCAGGGAGCGCTGTTGTCGAAGACCGTGACCATGGGCTTCGACACCCTCACGGCGGTGCAGCACATCAAGGCCGGCAAGCTGGTGCCGCTGGCGGTGTCCTCGACCACGCGCCTGAAGGAACTTCCCGATGTGCCGACGATGCAGGAACTCGGTTTCGAGAAGTTCGACATCGGCTTCTGGTCCGGCGTGTTCGTGCCCAAGGCCACGCCGCCCGAGGTGGTCAACAAGCTGAGCCAGGCCTTCATCGAGATGGGCAAGGACCCCGCGGTGCAGAAGCGGCTCGAGCCTCTGGGGACGCTGGCCATCTCCACCCCCGACGAGTTCAGGAAGCAGATCCGCGACGAGACGGCGCTGCTGGCCGACGTGATCCGCCGGGCCAACATCAAGGCCGAGTGACGTCGACGGAGGGAACTGGCGTCGCCGCCGGTTCTTTCGTCCAGGGGCTCAGCGCCCCTCGAACTGCACCGGACGCTTGGCCACGAAGGCCTCGCACGCGCGCTGGTGATCCTGCGTGCTGCGCAGGAACGCCTGCAGGTCGGCTTCCATCTGCAGTGCGTCCTCGAGCGCGGGTGGCCTGCGGACGAGCGCCGATTTGGTCGCCGCGATTGCGAGCGGCGCCACGGCCTCGTAGGCCTGCGCCTTTTCCAAAGCACTTTGCAACGCCGTTCCCGCCGGCACCAGCGCGTCGGCCAGCCCGAGCTGCCTGGCCTCGGCCGCGTCGAATGGCCTGCCAGTCAGCAGCAGGTCGCGGGTCGCGCCCAAACCGATGCGCTGCGGAAGCGTCCAGAAAAGGCCGCAGTCGGCCACCAGCCCGAGGCGGCCGAAGGCGGCGCTGAAGCGGCTGCCCTCGGCCGCGATGACGTGATCGCACGCCGCCGCGAGCGAGAGGCCGGCGCCGAAAGCGATGCCTTCGATCGCCGCCACTACCGGCTTCGGCCCGGCGAGGATCTGGCGCACCACGTCGTGCAGCACGTCCAGCCGTTGGCGCGCGACCATGGGGTCGGGCCGCTGGGCCATCTGCCGCACGTCGCCGCCGGCGCTGAACGCGCTCCCGGCGCCGGTGAGCACGATGCTGCGCACCTCGGAGTTCTCGTTGGCCTCGCGCAGGCGCTCGCGCAACAGGACGCGCATGTCCGTGGACAGGGCATTGAGCCGCTGTGGTGCGTCGAGGGTCAGGATCTGCACCTTGCCATGCAGCCGGCTCCCGATGGTTCCCTCGCCGTTCCCCTGCGGTTGCGCCGCAAGCTGCGCTTCATTCGGCATCATGGCCTCCCGGGCGCCGGCGGTAGAGGATGGTGATCTCCATCTCCTGCACGGCCTCGCCGCGCTGGTTGACGAAGCGTCGCGCGAAGCACACCACGCCGGCATCGGGACGCGACTGGCTGGCGCGCGCCGAGAGCACGGTCGACTCGACATGGATCGTGTCGCCGTGCTTGACCGGCACGCGCATGCGCCATTTGTCGATGCCCAGCACGCCGAGCAGCGTGCCGTCGTTGATGCCGGAAGCGTAGTTCAGTCCGGCGGCCACGGCGAATACCAGCGGCGCGTGGGCGATGGGCTCACCGTACAGCGTGTTGCGGGCATATTCGTGGTTGGTGTGCACGTCGTTGAAATCGCCGCTCAGACAGGCAAAGTTCACGATGTCGGTGGCGGTCACGGTGCGCCGGCCGGTTCGCATGACCTCGCCGACGACGAAGTCGTCGAACCAGCGTCCGCGCGGAGAGGGGGGAGGGGACGGATGCATCGTCTTCTTCCTAAAGGTCCATGAGCTTGGCCATGATGTTGCGCTGGATCTCGTTGCTGCCGCCGCCGATCGGGCCGAGCCGCGAGTCGCGGAACAGGCGCTGCATGTCGTGTTCCATCGAGTAGCCCGCCCCGCCCATCACCTGCATGCCGATGTTGGCGTTGTCGAAGTCGCAGTCGGTGGCCACGATCTTGGCGATGGCGGTTTCCATGCGGGTGTCCTCGCCGGCGTCCATCATCTCCGCGGTGCGGTAGGTCACCAGCCGGGCCAGCTCGGCCTTGATGCGCATGTCCGCGAGCTTGTGCTGGATGACTTGGTGGCTGCTGATCGGCACGCCGAACTGCACGCGCTGGGTGGCGTACTCCTTGGCGATATCGATCGCATGCTGCGCATTTCCCGCGCCGCAGGCGGCGATGGCCATGCGCTCCAGGTTGAGCCCGCGCATGAGGAGTTTCCAGCCCCGGTTCTCCTCGCCGATCAGGTGGGTGGCGGGCACCCGCACTTCGTCGAAGTACACCTGGTTGGTGTGCGTGGTGTGCCGGCCCATGGTGCGAATCGGAAGCATCGACACGCCCGGCGCCTTGGCGTCGACGAGGAACATGCTGAACCCGTTGTGCACGGGCATGGCCTGGGGGTCGGTTTTGGCGACCACCACCAGGTAGTCGGCCATGTGCGCCGAGGTGATGAACCATTTTTGGCCGGTGAGCACGTAGTCGCCACCGCGGCGCACCGCGTGCGTCTTGATCGCGGCTGCGTCGGAGCCGGTTTGCGGCTCCGTGAGCGCGAAGGCGAGGTAGAGCTTGCCCTGGATCATCGGCACCATGTAGTCCTGCTTGAGTTGCTCGCTGCCGTTGTGCAGCAGCTGCAGGCCGGCGTAGATCACGCTGGTCATGTAGGTCGTGCCCAGGCAGGCGTAGTGATAGGACAGCGTCTCCAGCAGCACCGCCATGTCCTTGTAGCTGCCGTCCATCCCGCCGTACTGCTCGGGATAGGGCAGCCCCAGCCAGCCCGCCTTGGCCAGCGCCTGGTAGGCCTGGGTCGGCCAGCCGCCTTCCTCGTCGATGCGCCGGATCTCGTCGGGCGGCAATTCCTTCTGGGCGAGCTTGAGCAGCGACTCGCGCATCATTTTCTGCTCGGGGGTGAACCCGAAATCCGTCAGCATGGGCATCCTGTCTCCTTGGGTGGCCGGCAATCACAATCTTGTTCGCACCTGGAGAATACAATAGAATGCCGACGTATACCAACTCCTGTGGAGCATGCCATGTCCGCATCGCCGGCCGAATCCGTCCCCGAGGCCCCGCTGGCCGCCTGGCGCGCATACCTGCGCAGCGGCCAGTTCATGCTGCAGCGATGCGGCGCCTGCGAGCGCTTCGTGTTCCAGCCGCGGGTGCTGTGTCCGTTCTGCAGCAGCCAGGCGCTGTCGTGGCAGGCGGCAGGGGAGCGGGGTGGCACGGTCTACTCGGCCACCGTGGTCAACCGGCGCGAGAAGGACGGCGGGCCCTACAACGTGGTGCTGGTCGATCTCGCGGAAGGCGTGCGCATGATGTCGCGCGTGGAGGGCGTGGTGCCCGAGTCGGTGCACATAGGCCAGCGCGTCATGCCGAGCATCGGCACGATCGACGGCGAGCCTGCGCTGCTGTTCTCGCCCGCCTGAGGCCCCGCGGCTTCATTCCGGCAGCCGGACGAAGCCTTGCATCAGCACGCGCGCCGAGCGGCTGAGCGCCACGCGGCCGACGTGCCAGGCCCCGTCGATGAGGCGGGCATCCGCGCCGACGCGGGTTTTTCCGCTCGGATGCCCGAACACGAGACCCGCACCCACATCGACGCCGGCACCGATCAGCCGGTGGACCACCGTACCGGGCACGGCCGCCGCGGCCGCGATGCCGATGGCGCCGGTGGCCGTCATCGCGTGGTGCAGCTTGCCCATAGAGAAGATGCGTGCCAGCACGTCGATGTCGCTCGCGCCGACCGGCCGGCCGTCCGATGCCGTGTAGCCGCGCGGCGGCCCGAAATACCCGAGCTTCGGCGTCGCCGGGCGCAGCCGGGTTGCGGCCTCGGCGGATGGCGCAAGCCCCATGGCCACCGCCGCATGCGCCCGGATCGCCTCGACCCGGGCCAGCAGTTCGCCTCGGCCATTGACGTCCTCGCGCAACTCGGTGGCGTCGAGCCCCAGCGCGGCCGCATCGATCCACACCGCCGCGTTGCCGGCCTGGATGAGCGTGGCCTCGATGCGGCCCACGCCCGGCACGTCGAGCGTGTCGCAAACGTTGCCGGTCGGAAAGAGCGCGCCGGCGCTGCCCGAATCCTCCGAGCCCGCCGGGTCCATGAACTCGAGCCGTATCTCGGCAGACGGAAAGGCCACGCCGTCGAGCTGGAACGCACCGCTTTCCATTGGCGCGCCCGCGTGCATCGGCACGTGGGCCAGGATGGTGCGGCCGATGTTGGCCTGCCAGATGCGCACCGTCGCGCACCCGTCCGCGACCGCCGGCACCAGGCCCTGGGCGATGGCGAAAGGCCCGACCGCGGCGCTGAGGTTGCCGCAATTGCCGCTCCAGTCGATCACCGGCCGGCCGATGTCCACGGCACCGAAGCGGTAGTCCACGTCGTGATCCGCACGCGCGGAGCGCGACAGCAGCACCACCTTGCTGGTGCTCGAGCTGCCGCCGCCCATGCCGTCGATCTGCAGGCCGTAGGGGTCGGGACTGCCCACGATCCGCAACAGCAGCGCATCGCGTTCGGCGGGGTCGCGCGGCAGGTCGCTCGCCAGGAAGAACACGCCCTTGCTCGTGCCGCCCCGCATGAAGACGGCGGGGATTCGGGTGCGTGCCGGCGATGCCATCGGAGGGCCTTTCAGAGCGAGCGCTCGAGCACCGGGATCACCTCGAACAGGTCGGCCACCAGGCCGACGTCGGCGACCTGGAAGATGGGCGCTTCCGGGTCCTTGTTGACGGCGATGATCTTGCCCGAGTCCTTCATGCCGGCCAGGTGCTGCACGGCACCCGAGATGCCGAAGGCAAGGTAGAACTCGGGCGCCACGATGCGCCCGGTCTGCCCGACCTGGCGCTCGGGCGGCGCATAGCCCGCGTCCACCGCGGCCCGCGATGCACCGAGCGCGGCGCCCAGGCGTGTCGCGAGTGGCTCGAGCACCTTATATTGCTCGGCCGAACCCATGCCGCGGCCGCCCGAGACCACCACCCGTGCATCGGCCAGGTCGACGTCGGTGGTGTTCTTGGCGTTTCTGGCGACCAGGCGCGTGGGCGACTCGGCCGCCGCCAGTTCGAGCGGCGCGGCGGCAGGCGAATCTCCAGCTGGCTTTGCGGCGGCCGCGGCGAAGGCGCTGACGCGCACCGTGACCACCTTGATGCGGTCCGAGGACCTGACCGTGGCCAGGGCACTGCCGGCATAGATCGGGCGCACGAAGGTGTCGGCCGACTCGATGCGCACGACTTCGGACAGCTGCATCACGTCGAGCCGCGCGCACACGCGCGGAAGAACCCCCTTGGCCGCTGGCGAGGCCGCAGCGAACAGGTGCGTGGACTCGACGGCGTTCGCGGCGTCTGCGAGCAGCTGCGCCAGCGCCTCGGCCGTCAGCTGCTGCGCGTCCGCCGCTGCGTAGAGCACCCTGGCAACGCCCTGCAGCCCGGCTGCGGCCTGCGCTGCTTCTTGCGCGCCGCTGCCCAGCACGAGCACGGTCACTTCACCGAGCGAGGCGCCGGCGGAGACCGCGTGCGCCGCCGACTTGCGCAACTTGCCATCGACCTGTTCGGCCCATACGAGAACGCTCATGCCAACAACTCCTGCAGACGCTTCGCCAACTGCTCGGCGTCGTTCATCATCTCGACGTGGCGGCGCGTGTCAACCGCCTCGACCTTCAGCAACTCGAGCCGTGGCGCCAGCGCCGCCGGCTCGACCAGCGACGCGGCAGCCACTGTCTCGAGCGGCTTGCGCCGCGCGGCCATGACGTTGGGCAAGGTCGCGTAGCGCGGCTCCACGAGACGCAGTTCCGCCGTGGCCACGCAGGGCAGGGGAAGTGCGATTTCCTCGGTGCCGTCCTCTGTGTCGCAGACGGCCGCGAGCTGGCCGCCGTCGAGCCGCAGCTGCGCCGCGAAGGAAGCCTGCGGCCAGCCGAGCAGGCCGGCCAGCATCGGGCCGCACTGCGCGGCGTCGTTGTCGATGGACTGCTTGCCCAGCAGCACCATCGATGCATCCTCGCGCTTCGCCACTGCCGCGAGCAGCTTGGCCACCGCAAGGCACTCCAGGCCGGGATCCGCGCACTCGACCAGCACGCCGCGGTCGGCGCCGAGCGCAAGGCCGGCACGCAGCGTGTCCTTGGCGGCGGCAGGGCCGACCGACACCAGCACGACCTCGGACGCGACGCCTGCCTCCTTGAGCTGCACGGCCTGCTCGATCGCGACCTCGTCGAAGGGGTTGACGCAGGTCTTCAGGCCGGTCGTGTCGACGTTGGAGCCGTCCGCGCGGATGGAGATCCGCACGTTCGGATCGACCACCCGCTTCACGGCAACCAGCAGCTTCATCAGGCGGCTTCCTTTGCGAAGGCGGCTGCGCTGGCGCCGGAGATCCGGCCGAACACCGAGCCGGACATGAGGCCCGCACCGCCGAGGTAGTTGCCCCAGAAGATGCCGCCCACCAGTTCGCCGGCCGCGTAGAGGCCCGGAATCGCCTGCTCGGTCGTGTCCTGGACGGCGCCCTGCTCGTCGATTTTCAGGCCGCCGAAGGTGAAGGTGATGCCGCAGGTCACGGCGAAGCCGGTGAACGGGGCCTTGTCGATCGGCAGCGCCCAGTTCGACTTGGGCGGCGTGATGCCGGCGGTTTTCACGCCGTCGAGCACCGCGGGGTTGTAGTTGCCCGCCTGGCAGGCGGCGTTGAACTCGCGCACGGTGGCCAGGAGGCCTTCCTTGTCGATGCCCAGGCCCTCGGCCAGGCCCTCGAGCGTATCGGCGGTGAACTTGGTCACCTGCTTGATGCGGTACTCGTCGCGCACCATGTCGATGGTCTTGGCGTCGAAGATCTGCACCGCCGCGCGCTTGGGCTGCTTCATCACCTCGCGCCCATACTTGGCGTAGGTGTGGTTGCGGAAGTCGGCTCCCTCGTCGACGAAGCGCTTGCCTTCGAGGTTGACGACGATGCCGATGGGGTAGGAGTGCTTCTGGAAATTGTCCAGCACCACCCGGTCGCCGAATGGCGGCGCGCTGATGTCCCACTGCACCGCGTGGCAGGAGGACCAGCCACCGAAAGCCTGCGCACCGATGTCGAGCGCGGCCTGGATGCCGTCGCCGGTGTTGTGCCGCGTTCCGCGCACGCGGCACGACTCCCAACCCGGCCCCAGGTAGGCGGCCCGCATGCGCGGGTTGGCCTCGAAGCCGCCGCACGCCAGCACCACCGCGCGCGCGCCGATCTCCCGGAAGCCCGAGGGGCCCTTCACCCGCACGCCGGTGACCGCACCGCTCTCGTCCTGCAGCAGGGAGCGCAGTCCGGTCGCGTAGAGAATCTCGATGCCGACCTTCTCGCAGCGCTTGATCAGCGCCTCGACCAAGCCGTAGCCGCCGCCGACGGCCTCGATGTTCACGCCACCGTAGAAGTGGTGCTTGCCCTCGACCTTGTACGACTGGCGACCGAACATCGGAATGAAGCGCACGCCGTGGGAGCGCATCCAGACCATGGTCTCGCGCGAGCGCCCGATCAGCAGGTCGGCGAGCATCGGGTCGGTCTGGTGCTCAGTGACGCGCTCCAGGTCCTCGTGGAACAGCTCGGCCGGCAGCTTGGGCAGCACGATCTGCTCGATCTCCGCATCGGACAGGTCGGTCAGGACGTCCTTGCGCACGTCCTGGATGCCGTCGTGCACGAAGCGAAAGCCCCCGGCGGTGAAGAGAGAGTTGCCGCCGCGCTCCTCGACGGAGGCCTTTTCGAGCACCACCACGCGGGCACCGTTCTCAGCCGCGGACAGCGCCGCGCAAAGTGCGGCATTGCCCGCTCCGACCACCACCACGTCATAACTTTCCATTGCCATTGGTCACTCCATTCAGGCTTTGCGCGGATGCGCGAGGGTTGATTGTGCGCATAAGTGCGCTGAGGTATACCAGTGTATTTTAGAGGTGCGAAAAGTTCGCCGTCAAGGCGGATCGCACGGTTTTGCATGTGCCGGTGCAACAGCGCACGGCGGCGCGAATGCGCGCGTCCACCGCATCGGCGAGGGAAGGCGTGAGGGAGGCGGAGGCCGAAACGCGGTGAAGACCGCGCTGGCAGGGAGACGCGAAGCGGGCGGGTTCGCGGGCGCGGAGCCCGCGCCGGCTCAGCGGGTGAAGAGCTGTTGCATGCGCACCTTCTGCGCATTGCGGATATGAGTCCGCAGGGCCGCTTCAGCGGCGTCGGGATCGCGTGCCCGCACCGCGTTGACCACGGCGGCATGCTCCTGCAGCGTCTGCGCCGCGCGCTCGCGGCTGTGCAGCGTGGTGGTGCCCAGCAGCGACAGCGCATCGTGCAGCACGGTCAGCATGTTGATCAGGTAGCGGTTGTGGCTGCAGCGGTAGAGCGTGTCGTGGAAGTGCCGGTTGCTGATCGAAAGCGCCGTTCCGTCGCCAGCAGCCGATGCGGCTTCGTACTGGCTGCAAAGGTCCTCGAGAATCGAGATCTCGACGTCGGATGCATGCTGGGCGGTGAGCCGTGCCGCGGTGCCTTCGAGCACCTCGCGCATGTAGTACAGCTCGGTGACCATGCTGTAGTCGAGCTCGGCCACCATGATGCCGCGCGTCGCGTCGTGGATGACGAGGCCTTCGGAAACCAGCCGCGCCAGGGCTTCTCGCACCGGCGTGCGGCTCAGCCCGATCGACTCGGCGAGGTCTGCTTCGCGCAGCCGTTCGCCGGGCTTCAGCTCGCCGCCCTGGATGGCGGCGCGGATCTTCCGGTAGGCATGGGCCCCGCGCGTGAGTCCATCGGATTCGCGCTCCGGGGTGGCAGGGGGTGCTTTCTTGCGGGCTGCTGGCATCTGCGCATTATCCCCGTTTTGTATCGGCGCCGACAAAGGAACACCGTTGTGCACAGATGTTCAATCCTTGTTGACTGTGGCAAACAGCACATCCAGCTTCGATTCGAATCCGTGGTAGTCGAGGAACGCGTAGAGATCCTTCCGGGTCTGCATCCGGGGCACCAGGCTTTTCTGGGTGCCCTCGGCGCGCAGCGTGGTGTAGAAGTCGAGCGCGGCCGCATTCATCATGCGGTAGGCGCCACAGCAATACAGCGCCATGTCGACGCCCGCGGCGCGCAGCTCATCGGTGGTGAAGAGGGGCGTGCTGCCGAACTCGGTGAGATTGGCCAGCACCGGCACCGCCACGGCTTTGCGCACCGCGGCAAAGTCCTCCAGCGACGCCATGGCTTCGGGAAAGATCATGTCGGCGCCCGCCTCGCGGTAGGCACACGCGCGATCGATGGCCGAGGCGATGCCTTCGCCGGCCGCGGCGTCGGTGCGGGCCATGATGACGAACGAGGCGTCGGTCCGCGCGTCGACCGCGGCCTTGATGCGGTCCACCATTTCGGCCGTATCGACGACGGCCTTCCCCGGGCGATGGCCGCATCGCTTCTGGCTCACCTGGTCTTCCAGGTGAATGGCTGCGGCACCGGCCTTCTGGAAGCTTCGCACCGTGCGCGCGATGTTGAAAGCACCGCCCCAGCCGGTGTCCACGTCGACCAGGATGGGCAGCGCGGTGGCATCGGTCATGCGGCGCAGGTCGATGAGCACGTCTTCCATGGTGCTGATCCCGAGGTCGGGCATGCCCAGAGAATTCGCGGCCACGCCACCGCCCGAGATGTACAGGGCCCGGAAACCGGTGCGCTCGGCCATGCGCGCGGCATAGGCGGTGATGGCACCCGCGATCTGCAGCGGCGATTCTTCGGAGAGTGCCTGGCGAAAAGCCTGTCCCGGCGTCTGTTGTTGCATGGTGCGATGCCTTGTCATGTCTTGACCGCGAACGGGTCTGCGTCTTCCTGGGAGAAATCGATCATCACGTTCTTCGGCGCGAGGTATTCGTCGAGCGCGGCCTCGCCTTTCTCGCGGCCGAAGCCGCTTTCCTTGACGCCACCGAAAGGCGCCTGCACGGCGAGCGACCGGTAGGTGTTGACCCAGACCTGCCCCGCCCGCAGTTCGCGCGTCATGCGCAGGGTCCGGGCGAGGTCTCGGGTCCAGAGGCCCGCTGCAAGGCCGTATGGCGAGTCGTTGGCGATTTCGAGCGCTTCTTCTTCGCTGTCGAAGGCGATCACCGACAGCACCGGGCCGAAGACTTCTTCCCTGGCGATGCGCATGTCGTTGCGTACCTGGTCGAAGATCGTCGGCTGGACGAAGAAGCCCTGCCGCAGTGCCTCGTCGGTGGCCGGGCCGCCGCCGGTGACCAGGCGGGCGCCTTCGTCCCTGGCATGGGCGATGCAGTCGAGGATGCGGCGAAACTGCTGCTCGTTCGCGGCCGTTCCCATTTCCGTGGCCTCGTCGAGCGGATTGCCCATGCGGATGCGGCCGGCGCGTTCGGCCAGGCGCTCGACCATGCGGTCGTGCACCTCGCGCTGCACCAGCAGGCGCGAACCGGCGACGCAGGTCTGGCCCGTGGCGGCGAAGATCCCCGCCAATGCGCCCGACGCGGCCTTGTCGAAGTCGGCGTCGGCGAAAATGATGTTCGGCGACTTGCCGCCCAGCTCGAGCGTGACGGGCACCAGGCGCCGGCCGGCCGTTGCCGCGATCTCGCGCGCCACGCCGGCGCTTCCCGTAAAACTGATCTTGTCGACCTTGCCCGACACCAGCGCCTTGCCCGTATCGCCCGCGCCGCACACGACGTTGAAGACGCCGGGCGGGAATCCGGCCTCCTGTACCAGGCGCGCGAACTCGAGCGTGGTCACCGAGGCATGTTCCGACGGCTTCACCACCACGCAGCAGCCCGCGGCCAGTGCCGGCGCCAGCTTGTTGGCGAGCAGCCCCATCGGCGAATTCCAGGCCGTGATCAGTGCGACGACGCCGAGCGGCTCGCGCACCGCGTAGTCGAACATGTCTCGCTTGTCGAGCGGGATCTGCGTGCCCCAGAGCTTGTCGGCATAGCCCGCGAAGAAGCGGTACGCGCGCGCGGCGAACACCATCTGCGGGCGGGTCTCGCGGATCACCTTGCCGTTGTCGGTGCTCTCGAGCTGGCCCATGCGCGCCGCGGAGGCTTCGAGCAGGTCGGCCAGGCGCAGCATGAGTTGCGCGCGCCTCAAACCGCTGGTCTTGCGCCAGGTGGTCTCGAAAGCATGCCGTGCCGCGGCAATGGCGTCCTCTACCTCTTTCTCGCCGGCCTGGGCGACCGTGGCCCAGGTGCTGCGGTCATAGGGATTGACGGAGGCAAAGCGGGCGCCGTCGAGCGGCTCCCGGAACTCGCCGTCGATGAAAAGTGAATAGTGCGGAGTGCTCATGGCGCGGCGTGGTGCGGCAATGCGGATGTTCATTCGGCCTCGATGCCGGCGGTCTTCACCAGTGCGGCCCACTTGGCGGTCTCGCTGGCGATGTAGGTCGTGAGTTCGGCGCTGTCGGCGGGGTAGGGCATCAGACCCGCGGTCTCGATGCGCTTCTGAACGTCGGGCATGGCCAGGCCGCGCTGCAGGTGCTCGCTGAGCAGTTGCTGCACCGGGGCCGGCGTGCCGGCGGGCGCGAACAGCGCATACCAGCCGAGAAGCGTGAAGCCGCCGACCGTGCGCGACAGCGGCGGAACACCGGGCAGTTCGGCCGCCTCGCGCGGCGATGTCACGGCGAGCGCGCGCATCTTGCCGGCGCGGATCTGCGGCAGCACGCTCGGAAGGTCGGCAATGGTGAAGTCGATCTGCCGTCCGAGGATGTCGACCATGATCTGCGGAACGCCCTTGTACGGCACGGCGATGGCGTCCAGGCCCGCGTGGCGCACCAGTTCTGCGCCGGCCACGCGGTTGGCCGAATTGGCATAGGCCCATGACAAGGGCTGCGCCCCTTTCCTGCGGACGAGCTCGATGAGCTGTTCGACCGTGGCTGCAGGATGGTCGCTGCGCACGACCAGTGCGAAGTTCACCGCGCCGATGCGCCCGATGGGCGTGAAGTCGCGCAGCGGATCGTAGGCCAGCTTTTTGAACAGGCTGGGCGCCGCCGCGTGCGACGTGCTGGTGCCGAGCAGCAGCGTGTAGCCGTCGGGCCGGGCGCGCGCCACCTCCGCGGAGCCCAGTGTCGCGAGTGCGCCGGGCTTGTTGTCGATCACCCACGGCTGCGCGAGGCTGCGCGCCATGAACTGGCCGACCTCGCGGCCGAGCGCATCGGTCGAGGAGCCCGCGGGGAAGGGAACGACCAGCCTGATAGGCGCGCGAGGATAGGCCTCGGCGCTGCGCGGCTGCGCCGCTGACAGGAGGGGCACGCCCGCAAGGGCGAGAACACTGCGTCTGTGCATGGAATCTTCTTTGGAGTTGGATGAAGGCTATAGCGCGGCGTCGCTGCCGAGGATCGCGGTGACCATGCTGGAGAACGCGCCGCCGCTGCCTTGGCACAGGCAGGTGGCCGCGCCGGCGACCTGGCGCTCGCCCGCCTCGCCGCGCAGCTGGCGCGTGCCTTCGACCAGCGTGAACAGGCCGTACATGCCCGGATGCGCGAAAGAGAGACCGCCGCCGTTGGTGTTCACTGGCAGCCGGCCGCCCGGCGCGGTATGGCCTTCGGCTACGAAGGCGCCGCCCTCGCCCTTGGCACAGAAGCCGAGGTCCTCGAGCAGGACGATCGTATTGATCGTGAAGGCATCGTAGATCTGCACCACGTCGATGTCCTGTGGTCCCAGGCCGGCTTGCGCATAGGCGCGCGGGCCGGACACGCTGGCGGCGGTGGTGCAGAGGTCGGGCATGGCGGAGATCTGCTTGTGCCAGTGCTCCGCCGCCGCGCCGAGCAGGTAGACCGGCGGCTTCGGCGCCGCCCGCGCACGGTCGGCGCGCACCATGACGAGCGCCGCCGCGCCGTCGGTTACCAGGCAGCAGTCGAGCCGGCCGAGCGGGCTGGAGACCATGGGCGCGGTTAGCACGTCCTCGATCGTGAGCGGGTCGCGCGCGAAGGCTTCCGGGTTGCGCTGGGCCCACATGCGCGCGGACACAGCGACCGCCGCGAGCTGCTCGCGCGTGGTGCCGAACTCGTGCATGTGGCGTGCGGCCGCAAGCGCATACGAAGAGACCGGAAAGCGCGCGCCGTAGGGCGCCTCGGTCGCGGACCAGTTGCCGGCCACCGAGGTCTGCAGGCGACCGAGCGCGCTGCGCTGGTTGCTCGCGTAACACACCATCGCCACGTTGCACAGGCCCGCTTCGAGCGCGAGCGCGGCCTGCTGCACGTGGGCCAGGAAGGACGAGCCGCCCACGCGGTTGTTGTCGGAGAAGGTGGGGCGGATGCCCAGGTACTCGGCAATGGCCAGCGTGCTCAGGAACTCGGTCTGCATGCCCGCGAACAACCCGTCGACGTCGCGCAGCGACACGCCCGCATCCTGCGCGGCGGCGGCGGCCACCTGTGCCACCATGTCGAGCGGCTCAAGCCCCCTGGCGCCCTGGATGAAATCGGTGGCAACGCCGGTGATGGCGGCCAGTGGAACTCTTTTCACGAGGAGCCTTCCTTTGCAGCGTGCGATGCGGCGAATCTTCGGACTGAACGCCTTGTATACGCGTGCATTCCAATGTCTACAGATGTTAGACTGACACCCGTTCGAAGTCAACCGGGTTCTCTCATGCCAGAAGTGCATTGCCTTGCAGCCGACGCATCTTCCTTCAGCAGCCTCGCCATGTTCGACCGGCAGGTGCACTTGAATGGCAGCCGCACGGCGGTCGAGTCTGCGCGAATGACATTGAGCTACGCGCAACTCGACGAGCGCGCGCGCTCGCTCGCCCACGCGCTGGCGCAGGCCGGGGTGGTGCGCGGCGCAAGGATCTGCATCCTGGGCGAGAACGATCCGGAGTTCCTGGTCCTGTTCATCGCGGCGCTGCGCCTGGGCGCCAGCGTCGCGACCCTGAACCCCCGGCTCGCCATCGCCGAACTGCGCCATTGCATTGGTCTTGTCACCCCGACTGCGCTGCTGATTTCGCCACGCCAGGCGGCGCGCTTCGAAGCCCCTGACGAACTCGCGCCGACCGTGCTGACGTTCGGCGAAGGCACCGCGCTGGATGCACGCCTGCAGGCGTGCGAGCCTGCGCCATCGCTGGCGGACAGCGAGCGCCAAGCGGAAGACGTGCAGTTCATCATCTACACCAGCGGCACCACCGGTCTGCCGAAGGGGGCGATGATCAGCCAGCGCGCGATGCTGGCAAGGCTGATGGTCTACGTGCTCGACTACGGCGTGAGCGGCGAAGACACTTTTCTGGCCTGGTCTCCGCTGTGTCACATGGCTTCCGTGGAGCTGGGATTCGGCACCTTGCTGCTCGGCGGCAAGGTGGTCGTGATGGACGGCGCCGACCTTCCAACCATCTGCGACTACCTTGAAGCGGAGTGCCTGAGCAACCTGATCTTCTTTCCCGGCATGGTGCAGGAGGCGATCGCGTACCTGAAGCAGCGCCGGCCCAAGGTTCGCCGGCTGAAGAAGTTCGGCGCACTGGCCGACCTGTTCAACGCGGGCGACATCGCCGAACTCACGCGTCTTCTCGGGCATCCCTTCACCAATACCTTTGGCAGCACGGAAACCGGAATGCCGCCCTTGTCCGCCGGGCGGCTTGCAGCGGGAGAAGTGCCCACCGATTTCGGCAAGGTGCCCAGTTCACTGTGCGAGGTGCGCCTGTGCCGAGAGGACGGCTCGGACGTGGACGCAGGGCAGATCGGTGAACTGGCGGTGCGCGGCCCTACCGTGTTCAGTGGCTACTGGGCTGCCGAGAAAGCCACTCAAGAGGTCGTGCGCAATGGCTGGTATTTCACCGGAGACATGTTCCGGCGTCGGGCAGACGGCAAGTACGACTACGTCGATCGGCGCAAGTACCTGATCAAGTCGGGAGGGGAAAACATCTACCCGGCAGAGATCGAGCGCGTAGCGCTGCAGCACCCGGACGTGGCCGACGCGGTGGTGGTGCGACGCGCCGATGCGCAGTGGGGCGAGGTTCCGGTGCTTGTCGTCGTGCCGCGGGCGAAGGCGCCCGCAGCCGAGGAGTTGCTCGCGCTGTATCGCAACGAGCTGGCTGCATTCAAGCGTCCCAAGGCGATTTATTTCGTGCCGGCCGAGCAGCTGCCGCGCAGCGGCACGGGCAAGATCGTGCGCGCCGAAGTCGAAGCGTGGGTTGCGCGTCAAGCGCAACCGTAGGCTGCATCCTCAACGCGACCCCGTAGCAGGGCTGTGCATCAGGCCCGACGAAGCCGCCCGCCGAACACGCCGTCTGCGTCCAGCGCGGCAATGCGCTCTTCGCTATAGCCCAGCAGTTCCGTCAGAACCTGCCGCGTGTGTTCGCCCAAAGCCGGGGCGGCTATCGGGGCGGCCAGGGGGGTTTCACTCAGCGTGATCGGCGAGCGAATGTTGGCCACCGTGCCACCGCGTGGGTGCGGGATTTGCGAAATGATGTCCAGTGCCTGCGTCTCGGGAGCTGTCAGGGCTTCGTCCAGCGTGCGCACGGCCCCCGATGGCACGCGTGCCGCGCGCAGGCGGGCGAGCCAGTTCTCGCGCGTGTCGGTGGCCAGCGCGGCGTTGACGGCGGCGAACAGGCGCTCGCGGTGCTTGAGGCGGCCGACCTTGACCACCAGTTCAGGGTCGTTCGCCATGTCCTGCCGCCCGATCAGCGTGAACAGACGCTGATAGATGTCGGTGGTGGTGCAGGCGATATAGATCGGGCCGTCCTGCGCGTGGAACACCCCGGTGGGCGCGGTGTCGGCGCTGCTGTTGCCGTTGCGGCCCACGGTCCAGCCGCTGCCGCTGAGCGTCTGCTGGGCCGCGTAGCCGACCATGGACATGGCACTGGCATAGAGCGAGACCTCCACGCGCTGGCCGCGGCCGCTGCGCAGGCGCTCCACGACGGCGGCAAGAATGCCGCTGGCCGCCTGCATCGAGGCGGCGATGTCCATCACGGCCGAACCGGTCTTCACGCCCTCGCGGTCGGGCCAGCCGTTGAGCGACATGAAGCCGCTCTCGGCCTGTGCGATCGGATCGAAGCCGCTGCGGTCTGCGAAGGCCCCGCTGCGCCCGTAGGCCGACACCGAGCAGTAGATGAGCGAAGGATGCCCGCTCGCCAGTTGCTCGTAGCCGAAGCCGAAGCGCTCCATGACGCCGGTCGAAAAGTTCTCGACCAGGATGTCGGCACCCTTGACGAGTTCGCGGACGACTCCGAGGCTCTCGGGCTTCTTCAGATCGAGCGCAATGCTCTGCTTGTTGCGATTGGTCCATAGGAAGGAAGGACCTTCGCCGTCGAGTTGCGCCAGCGCTGGCGGATGGTGCCGAAACTCGTCGCCGCGCGCGGGGTTCTCGATCTTGATGACTTGCGCGCCGAGCTCCGCGAGCAGCTGGGTCGCGAAGGGACCGGCGACGAAGTGGGAGAAATCGACCACACGCAGCCCGCGCAGCGGGCCTGTGGGTTCGTCCTTCGGGGCTGTACGCATCGATGTTCTCTCACTGTGGGGCGATTTTCAGGCGCGCGACGACCTGTTTGACCAGTGCGGACTCCTTGCGCAGCGCCAGGCTGAACTGGTCGGGCGTCATGTCGGCCTTGTCCAGGCCCATGGCGCGAAGCTGTGCGGTGTATTCGGCATCCCTGAGCACCACGGCATGCGCACCTTCCAGGCGCTGCACCACGGCCGGTGGCGTGCGCGGGGAGGCAAACAGGCCGATGAGACCGAGGATGTTGGCTTCCCCGTGACCCAGTTCGGTGGTGGTGGGCACGCCCGGCAGCGCGGTCGAGCGGTGGTCTGCGAACAGCGCCAGTGGCTTGACCATGCCGCTGCGCGCCCGCGGCGCTGCCGAAGGCACGCTCTCGAAGCCCACCGGCAGCTGATTGCCGGCGAGTGCCTGGCCGATCTCCACGCCGCCCTTGTAGGGCACGTGGATCAGGCGCACACCGGCCTTCTCGGCCATCATCTCCATCATCAGGTGGGTGGTCGTGCCCACGCCGTAGGAGCCGTAGGCAAGGACGCCGGGGCTGCGGCGAGCCGCCTCGATGAACGCGTCGAAGCTCGCAAAGGGCTGGTCGCGCGCGGCCATCAGCACCTGGGAAACCGTGCACAGCGGGCCGATCAGGCGAAAGTCCTTCTCGGGGTCGTAGGGCACCTTGGCCAGGATGTTCGGCGATACCGAGAGCGCGCTGTTGCTGCCGGCCAGCAGCGTGTAGCCGTCGGGCTTGGCGGCCGCGACGTGGCCCGCACCGATGCTGGAGCCGCCGCCAGCCTTGTTCTCCACCAGCACCGTGGCGTCCAGCTGCTGGGCGAGCTTGTGCCCGTACAGGCGCGTCACCACATCGGGCGCCGTGCCGGCTGCGAAGGGCACCACGATGCGCACGGGGCTGGTCGGCCAGGCCTGCGCCCGGACCGGAAGCGCGCTCGCGGCGGCGAGCGCGACAAGCGCATGGCGGCGGGTCCAGGCCCCGGGGGGCGCACTTGTCTCGTGTGGCATGGTGCTTCTCTTTCGTTCGGTGTCTCAGATCGCGCGCTGCGCGTCCTGCCAGTACGGCTCGCGCAGGCGGCGCTTGAGCAGCTTGCCGGCATCGTCGCGCGGCAGCTGGTCGCGCCACTCGATGCGGCGCGGCAGCTTGTAGCGCGCCAGGCAGTTGGCCAGGTGGCCCTCCAGGCGCTCGCGCAGCGCCGCATCGCCGAGCCCTTGCGTCGGCACCACCAGTGCCAGCACCGACTCGCCGAACTCGGCGTCCGGTATGCCGATCACCGCGCAGTCGACCACCTCGGGATGCGAGAGCAGCGCCGCCTCGATCTCGTTCGGATAGATGTTCACGCCGCCCGAGATGATCATGTCGCGCTTGCGGTCGCACAGGAACAGGAAGCCATCCGCGTTCAGGTAGCCGATGTCGCCGCCGGTCACGAGGCCGTCGCGCTCGATGCGCCGGCGCTCCTCGTCGCGCTTGTGGTAGGTGAAGTCGGGGTAGAAGCTCAGGGCCATGTAGACCTCGCCCGTCTGTCCGGAGGCCACGGGCCGGCCGTCGTCGCCGATGATCTCCACGCGGGCGCCGGGTAGCGGGCGACCCACGGTGCCTGGGTTCGCGAGCCACTGCGCGCTGTCGCAGAAGGTCACGGCACTGGTTTCGGTGGTGCCGTACCACTCGCTGATGATCGGCCCCCACCAGTCGATCATGGCGCGCTTGACGTCGGGCGGGCAGGGTGCCGCCGCGTGGAACACGGTGCGAAGCGAGCTGAGGTCGTAGCGCTCGCGCACATGCTGCGGCAGGCGCAGCAGGCGAACGAACATCGTGGGCACCATCACGATGCTGGTGGCCCGATGGCGCTGTACCAGCGCCAGCAGTTCTTCCGCATCGAAGCGGGGCATCAGCACCAGCGAGTCGGCCATGCGCGCGGCGCGCATCGCCACCACGTTGGGCGAGCCGTGGTAGAGCGGCGCGGGAAGGATCAGGCGCACGCCGGGCACCAGGCCATAGACCAGGCGCCGCATCTCCTGCGTCTGGGCCTGCTGCTCGGGCGTGGGCGGCTGGCGCCGCACGCCCTTGGGCTTGCCGGTCGTGCCGCTGGTGTAGATGATGCTTTCCAGCCCGCCCGGCGCGGCCTGCGTCCAGGGCTCGTGGCGCGCGAGCCATCGGTCCCAGTCGGTGGCGCCGGGCGGCGGGCTGGCCGCTGCCTGCGAGATGCCGAAGGCCTGGCAGATCTCCGGCGGAGTCTCGACCACCAGCCGCTGCAGTTGTTCGGGCAATGCCGCGCCGTCCAGCAGGCCGAGCAGGTCGGCGTGCACGACCAGGACCTTGGCATCGCAGTCGCCGATGACGTAGCCCAGCTCGGCTGCAGTGAAGTGCCAGTTGAGCGGCACTGCGTACGCGCCCAGCAGCGTGGCCGCCAGGCTCGCCTCCAGGTAGGCGATCTCGTTGCGCATCAGGATGGCGATCGCGTCGCCGGGCGCGACGCCGAGTGCGGCATAGCCGCTCGCCGCGCGCGCGGCCCGCTCGTGCAGTTGGGCGCGGCTCATGCTGCGGGTGCCCGAATGCACCAGGGCGCTGTCGTCCGTCAATGGCATCACGCCTCCTCGTAGACGCACAGGCCGTTGTCGATCGCGACGAGGTCGCGCTCGAGCACACGGCAGCGAAAGCTCGCGCGGCCCGGCGCCTCGTGCCAGATCTCGGTGCGCAAGGTCTCGCCGGGGTACACGGGGGCGGAAAAGCGCACGTCGAGCTGGCGCAGACGTCTTGCGTCGTTGCCGCAGACGGTGCGCACCAGGGCGTGGCCCGCCACGCCATAGCTGCAAAGCCCGTGCAGGATCGGCTGGCGAAAGCCGACCCCCTGCGCCACGGCGGGGTCGGCGTGCAGCGGGTTGTAGTCGCCGTTGAGGCGATACAGCAGGGCAGAGTGCGGCCAGGTGGGCAGCTCGCAGCACTCGTCGGGGGCGCGGTCGGGCAGCCTGTGCACCGGCTTCAGCGGGCCCGCCGGACCCCCGAAGCCGCCGTCGCCGCGTGCGAAGCTGGTCAGGCGCACGGTGCACACGAGTTCGCCGTCGTCGGCGTCGTGCAGGTCGCGGCGCACGTAGATCAGTGCCCCCTTGCCCGGGCCCTTGTCGATGATCTCCTCCACCATCGGCCGGCCGACCAGCCGGCCCCTGGGGGCGAGCGGACGGTGGACGACGATCGACTGCTCGCCATGCAGCACGCGCTGCCAATCGACGCCGGTGTCTGGCTCCTTGAGCCAGAAGCCGGGCGTGCACATCACGGCGGCCATCGTCGGCAGGGCCTGCAGGCCCTCCTCATAGACGAAGCGCAGGTCGCGGGGGTCGCTCGGGTCGGCGCCGCAGCACACGCCCAGCGCATACAGGATGGTGTCGCGCTCGGTGTAGGCGTGGACGATGTCCTCGAACGGGCGGGACTTGAGCTTCTCGTAGTCGATGCTCATCGGGCCGCTCCTGCCTCGGCTTGCTGCGCCTGCACCGCGGCGCCGCTGGCGATCAGGCCGTCGACCTGGGCCGCGGAAAGGCCCCAGTCGGCCAGCGCATCGCGCGTGTTCTGGCCGGCGCGCGAGCCCGGTCCCCTGACTTCGCCGGGCGTGCGGCTGAAGCGCGGCGCGGGCGCCGGCTGGGTGACACCATCGACTTCGATGAAGGCGTTGCGCGCGCGGTTGTGCGGATGCGCCAGCGCCTCGCTGACCGACAGCACCGGCGCGAAGCACGCGTCGGTGCCTTCGAGCAGTTCGCACCACTGCGCCTGCGTGCGCTCGCGAAACGCCGCGGCGAAGCGCTCGCGCAGGCGCGGCCAGCCGGCCGGATCGTTCTGTGCGGGCAGCGCTTCCTTGTCGAGTCCGGCCAGGCGGAGGAACTCGCGGTAGAACTTGTCCTCGATCGGGCCGAGGCTGACGTAGCGCCCGTCCGAGGTTTCGTAGCTGTCGTACCAGGGCCGGCCGCCATCGAGCAGGTTGGTGCCGCGCTCCTCGTTCCAGGCCTTGCGCGCGAATGCGCCATGAAGAAAGCTCGCGAGCGAACTGGCGCCGTCGCAGATCGCGGCATCGACCACCTGGCCATGCCCCGAGCGCCGCGCCTCCAGCAAGGCACAGGCGATCCCGAAGGCCAGGTAGAGCGAGCCGCCACCGAAGTCGCCCACCAGGTTCAAAGGCGGCACCGGGGGCCCGCCGGCGCGACCGATGGCGTGCAGCGCGCCGGTGATGGCGATGTAGTTGAGGTCATGGCCCGCCGCCTGTGCCAACGGCCCCTGCTGGCCCCAGCCGGTCATGCGGCCGAACACGAGCCGGGGGTTGGCCTGCATGCAGGCGTCGGGGCCGAGGCCCAGGCGCTCCATCACGCCGGGCCTGAAGCCCTCGATCAGCGCATCGGCACCGGCCACCAGCTTCAGCACGGTCTCGATCGCGGCGGGCTGCTTCAGGTCGAGCGCGACCGAGCGCCGGCCGCGCGCCAGCGGCTCCAGCCGCGGATCGCGCTCGCCCTTGGCGCCCACGGCGTCCGCGCGGTCGATGCGCAGCACGTCCGCGCCCATGTCCGCCAGCAGCATGGCGCAGAACGGACCGGGTCCGATGCCCGCCATTTCGATGATCTTGATACCCTGCAAAGGTCCCATGTCGGCTCCTGAGATTGAACGGAAAGCAAGGCCGGACGCGAACGCGCCGGCCCGAGATCAAACGGGGTGCGCCAGCGCGGCCGCGCCGGCGGCCGGTGCCAGCTGCAGCGCTTCGGCGCGATGGCAGCGCACCATGCCGCTGCCGACCTGCCGCAGCACCTGCGGCGCATCGCAACCGTCGCCCGCATGGGCGCAGCGGCTCTCGAAGCGGCAGCCCGGGGGCATCTGCCCGGGCCGGGGCACGCGCCCCGGAATCCAGTTGAGCGGCTGGCCGCGGCGGCTCAGGTGCGGCAAGGACTGCAGCAGGCCGGCGGAGTACGGATGCAGCGGCCGCTCGAAGGCGGCTTCCACGGCCGCGTCTTCGACCACCTGGCCGGCATACATCGTCACCATGCGGGTGCAGATCTCCGCCACCACGCCCAGGTCATGGGTGATGAACAGCAGCGCCGTGCCGGTGCTGGCACTGCGCTCGAGCAGCAGGTCCAGGATCTGCGCCTGGATGGTGACGTCGAGTGCGGTGGTGGGTTCGTCGGCAATCAGCAGCCTGGGCTCGCAGATCAGCGCCATCGCGATCATCACGCGCTGGCGCATGCCGCCGGACAGCGAATGCGGATATTCGTCGTAGCGCCGCTCGGGCAGCGGAATGCCGACGCCGGCAAGGGCTTCGATGGTGCGCTCGCGCGCCTCGCGCCGGCTCACGCCGCGGTGGTTGCGCAGGGTCTCGGCGATCTGCTCGCCGACGGTGAAGACCGGGTCCAGGGCGCTCATCGGCTCCTGGAAGATCATGCCGATGCCGGGCCCGCAGATGGCTCGCCGCTGCGCCCGCGTCATCGCCAGCAGGTCGTTCCCCTCGAACAGGGCGCGTCCGCTCACGCGGGCGCTGCCCGGCGGCAACAGGCCCAGCAGGGACAGGCCGGTGATGGTCTTGCCGCAGCCGCTTTCGCCGACGATGCCCACGCGCTCGCCGGGCTTCACGCGCAGCGAGATCCGGTCCGTGGCCTGGATCTCGCCGGCGTGGGTCTTGAAATGGATGCTCAGGTCGTTGACCACCAGCAGGTCTGCCGCGCCTCGGGCCTCGGGTGCATGCGCGGCCTCGCGCATTGCCGGTGCGTGCGGTGAATTCATCAGCGGTGCCTCTGGGTCGGGTCCAGCGCGACGCGCAGCGCCTCGCCGAGCGTGTTGAAGGCCAGCGCGGTGAGCAGGATCGCGATGCCGGGCGCGTACATCTGCTCCGGGGCGATCTCCATGTACTGATAGGCACGGGCGAGCATCGCGCCCCAGCTGGGCTGCGGTGGCTGCACGCCCAGGCCCAGGAAGCTCAGGCTGGCCTCTGCCAGCAGCGCCGCTGCGAGCAGGAGCGTCATCTGCACGATCACCGGCTGCACGGCATTGGGCAGGATGTGGCGCAGGATCAGCCGCGTCCTGCCTGCGCCGAAGCAGCGGGCCGCATCGACGTAGAGCTCGTTGCGCACGATCAGCGTCTGGCCGCGCACCAGCCGCGCCAGGGTGGGCGCGAACACCAGCCCGACGGCGATCATGCTGTTGGTGAGGCCCACGCCGAGCGCGCCGGTGACGCCGATCGCCAGCACGATGGCGGGAAAGGACAGCAGCGTGTCGATGACGCGGCTGATCGCTTCGTCGAACCAGCCACCGAGGAAGCCGGCGAGCAGCCCCAGCGGCAGCCCGACGACGGTGGCCACCGCCACCGCCAGGAAGCTGGCCGCCAGCGTCAGCGGCGCGCCATGGATCAGGCGGCTGAACACGTCCCGACCCAGGTCGTCGGTGCCCAGCCAGTGGGTGCTGCTCATCGGTGTCAGCACCGCCATCGAATCCTGCACCGTGGGCGAGTGGGACGCGAGCCAGGGCGCGGCCACGGCCAGCGCGAGCAGGGCCAGCAGGTAGATGGCAGCGAGCGTCGCGCCGGTATGGCGGACGATGCGCCGCAGCACCGCCAGGCGACTTCGCGGCGTTCGGTCCGGGCGTGGCGCGGTGGCCAGCGCGGCAGGCGAGGGCGTGGCTTGTTGGGTCATCTGGCGTCCACCCGGGGGTCGAACAAGGTGTAGAGGATGTCGATCAGCAGGTTGATGCCGATCACGATCACGACCATGGTCAGCATCACGCCCTGCACGACCGGATAGTCCTTGCCGGTGGCGGCGTTGACGATCAGGCTGCCCATGCCGGGAATGGCGAACACGGCCTCGATGACCACCGTGGCACCCAGCATGCGATTGACCAGCAGGCCGAACACCGTCAGCAGGGTCACGCTCACGTTCTTCAGGCCGTGCTTCCAGAACACCAGCCGTTGCGGCAGGCCCTTGGCATGCAGCGTGCGCACGTACTGCGACGACATCACCTCCAGCAATGCACTGCGCGACTGCCGGGCCACTTCGGCGATGCCGCTGGCGGCCAGTGCCATGGCCGGCAGCACGGCATGGTGCAGCGCCGCCCATGGCGCCTCGCTCAGCGACTGCGCGCCCGTGGCCGGAAACCAGTTCAGCTTCATCGCGAAGAAGGACACGAGCAGCATCGCGAGCCAGAAGCCGGGCAGCGCGATGCCCAGCGACCCGAGCACCGAGACGAAGCCGTCCAGCCGCGTGCCCGGCCGCACGGAGGCGGCGATGCCCAGCGGGATGCCCACCGCCATCGACAGGAGCAAGGCCAGCGAGACGATGAGCATCGTGTTCGGCAGGCGGCGCGAGATCGACTCGACGACGGCCTCGCCCGAGAGAATCGACACCGACAGGTTGCCCTGCACCGCCTCGCCGAGCCAGTGCGCGTACTGCAGCAGAAAGGGCCGGTCCAGTCCGTAGATGCGGCGGATCTCCGCCAGGCGCTGCTCGCTGACACCTTCGCCGGCCAGCGTCATCGCGATGTCGCCGGGGATCAGCTGCACCAGCGCGAAGACGACGAAGGTGGCCAGCACCACGACCGGTGCCATCTGCACCAGCCGTCGCAGCACCAGCCTCAGGGTCGAAGGAGAGGACATGCCAGGGCTCTCGCGGCGCGATCAGCTGGCGAGGTATACGTTCTCGAAGCGCGGCTTGCCCAGGAGGTTGGGCTTGAAGCCCTTCACCTTGGCGGTCATCGCGTCGAGCTCGGGCTGCAGGATCAACGGAACGTACAGCGCCGCCTCGTTGACCATGCGCAGCACCTTCTGCACGGCCTTGCGGCGATCTTCCATGTCCGAGGCCGAGCGTGCCGCCAGCATCGCTTGCTCCAGGCCCGGAACGCCTTCCATGCGCGAGGCGTTGATGAACGAGGTCTTGTCGAACATGATGCTGAAGAACTGGCTCGGATCGGCCCGGCCGCTGTAGATCGACAGCGCCGCGTGGCCGAGCTTCTCGCCCATGAACTTGGCACCCAGCTCGTTGGCCGGCACGCTGATGAACTTCATGCGGATGCCCGATTTGCGGTACTGCTCGATCAGCACCTCCTGGCGCTGCTGCGAGCGCTGGTCGTTGGCCGCGAAGCACTCGATCTCCAGGCCGTCGGGATGGCCGGCTTCGGCAAGCAGCTTGCGCGCCAGGGCCGGATCATGGGCATAGGTGCCTTCCAGCGACGGATCGAAGGCCCAGTGGCCCTTGGGCAGGGTCTGCACCGTCGGTTCGGCGAGCCCGGCCATCGTCAGGCGATTGAACTCGACCCGGTCCGCCGCATGGCACATCGCCCGCCGGACCTTGGGATTGTCCAGCGGCGCCTTCGCATAGTTCAGGTAGATCTGCCAGGTCGCGAGCGTGCGGCCTTCCACCATCTGCAGGCCGGCGCGCTCGACCACCGGCTTTTGCTGCGGTGCGAGCAGGTAGATGAAGTCGTTCTGCCCGGACACGACGGTACGCAACCCGGTGTTGACCTCGGTGATGACGGACATCTCGAGGCCGTCGAGCAGCGGCAGGCCCTTGCGCCAGTATTGCGGGTTGCGGGCATAGACGAGCTTCTCGTTGTCCTTCCAGCTGACGAGCTTCCAGGGGCCCGTGCCCACGGCCACGCGGTCCGACTCCTTGCCCAGCTTCTTGAGCGAAGCGGGCGACGACATCATTCCGGCCCGGTCGGCCAGCGTCATCGGGATCACGCTGTCGGCCTTGCTGAGCTTGAGCGTGACCTGGTTGGCACCGCTGACCGCGACGGAGGCCACCGAGACCAGGTCGATCTTCACGTTCGACCGCTCGTCGGTGCGCGAGCGCTCGAGGTTGAATCGCACCGCCTCGGCGTCGCAGGGCGTGCCGTCGTGAAAGACGACGCCGGGGCGGATGTTGAGCACGAAGGTGAGCGGATCGGGTTGGGACCACGACTCGGCGATGCCGGGCTTGGGCATCAGCGACTCCAGGTCCACGTCGATCAGCGTGTCGAAGACCGGGAACAGGAAGACATGGTCGTTGCCATGCCGGCCGGTGGACGGGTCCATCGTGGTGGGATTGGCGGGCGCAGCGATCTTCAGCACCCCGCCGGCCCGCGGCTGTGCCTGCGCGTTGGCCGCGCTGGCCCAGCCGAGGCCGGCGCCGGCACCGGCCAGCGAAGCCGCGGCCAGGCCGCTGCGCGCCAGCCAGTCGCGCCGGGTCCAGTGCGCGCGCTGCTCGAGGGTGGGAAGGTCCTGGTTCGGGTTGGCAGTGGAACGGGGCATGGTCTGTCTCCTTATGGGTTGTGGTGCGTCGAATCGGTCACTTCGCCGGCGAAGTGGCAGGCCACCCAGCGTCCGCCGCCGGCGTCGGCCCAGGCCGGCACCTCGGCCGCGCAGCGATCGCGGGCGTGGGGGCAGCGGGTGCGAAAGCGGCAGCCGGAGGGGGGCGCCATCGGGCTCGGTATCTCGCCCTGCAGCACGCGGCGCTCGCGCACGCGCTGCGAGGCGGGAACCGGAAGCGGCTGCGACCACAGCAATGCCTCGGTGTAGGGGTGCAAGGGCCGTTCGATGATGGCCTCGACCGGCCCCATCTCGACGAAGGTGCCGAGGTACATCACGGCCACGCGGTGACTCACGTGGGAGACGATGCCCAGGTCGTGCGTGATGAACACGTAGGTCAGGCCGAACTCGCGCTGCAGCTCGGTGAAGAGGTTCAGGATCTCGGCCCGGATCGACACGTCCAGCGCGGCCACGGCTTCGTCGCACACCAGCATGCGGGGGCGCATCGTCAGCGCACGCGCGATGTTGGCGCGCTGCTTCTGCCCTCCCGAGAGCTCGTGCGGATAGCGAGCGCCGTGCTCGGCGTTGAGCCCCACATGCTCCAGGCAGCGCAGCGCCTGTGCGGTGCGTTCGCGGCGATCGGCCGCGCCGGCCACGTCCAATGGCTCGCGCACGCTTTGCAGGATGGTCATCCGGGGGTCGAGCGCCGCATTCGGATCCTGGAAGATGACCTGGTAGTGGCGCCGCTCGCGCCGCAGCTCGCGCTGCGACAGCGCGGCCAGGTCGATGCCCGCGTGGCGCACCGTGCCACTGGTCGGCCCGAGCAGCGACACCAGCGAGCGGCCGAGCGTGGACTTGCCCGAGCCGGACTCGCCGATCACGCCGAAGGTCTCGCCCTGGTGCACGTCGAAGCTGATGCCATCGACCGCGCGCACCGACTCGCCCTTGCCGGCAGGAAAGTGGATGCGCAGGTCGCGCACCTCGATCAGGGAGCCGGCGCCGCTCATGTCCTGGCTCCCTGCTCGGCCGCGGCCAGGGCATGCCAGCGCTCGGCCCAGTCCCGGCGCAGGCGGGCCTTCTCGACTTTTCCGATGCTCGTGCGCGGCACTTCGGTGATCACGTGAACCTCCCTGGGAACCTTGAAATCGGCCAGGTCGGCGCGGCAGCGCGCCAGCACCAGTTCCTGCCACTGCGCCGGGCTGCGGCCGGCAGCGGCTGCAACCGGCACCACGAAGGCCACCGGCACCTCGTCCAGCATGGCGTGCGGGCGCGCAACGACGATCGCTTCCTCGACGCCGTCGACCGCGCCGACGACCCGTTCGATCTCGATCGAGGCCACGTTCTCGCCGCCCACCTTCAGCATGTCCTTGGTGCGGTCTGCAAAGCTGATCAGGCCTTGCGGGTGCAGCGTCACTGCGTCGCCGGTGAGGAACCAGCCATCGGCGTCGAAGGAACGGGCCGTCGCCTCGGCATCGCGGAAATAACCGGCGAACAACGAAACCCCGGGTCGTCCCAGGATCTGCAGCTCGCCGGTCTGGCCCAGGCCGACGGGGCGGCCTTCGGCGTCGACGATGCGCACCCCGTACTCGCGCGCCGGCCGGCCAATGGCGCCGGGCGGCATCGAAAGCCCGGGCGTGCTCACGATGCCGTGGGTGAGCGTTTCCGTCATGCCCCACCAGCTGATGGTCTGGATGCCGAAGCGCTCGCCGATCAGCGGATGCGCGGCGGCCACGCCCCAATGGCGGAAGTGATGCGCGGCGGGGCGTTCGACCTGCGTCAGCGCCTTCCAGCAAAAGCCTGTGATCGAGGCCCAGGTGCATCGGTGCCTGTTGGCAACCTCCCAGTAGCGGCTCGACGAAAAGCGGGGTTGCAGCACCAGGGTGGCGCCGGCCCACAGGCTCGCGAGCATCGAGTAGGACAGCGCATTGGTGTGGAACAGCGGCAGCACGCAGGCGTGCACGTCGTCCGGGCGCAGCATCTGGTGCGTCGCGCTGACGGCGCCCGCCCACAGCGCGTTGGCATGGGTCCACAGCACGCCCTTCGGCCGCGAGGTGGTGCCCGAGGTGTACTGGATCGCCATCGGGCGATCGGGGTTGGGTTCGACCAGCGGGCCGTCGGGCGGCGCCTGGGCCAGCAGTTGCGCAAAGCCCTGTTCCCTGGCCGGGCGCTGCGCCGCCGCCGCTGCCTCGCCGGCGTCATGGTCGATCACCACCGCGAAGCGCAGCGCCGGCGCACAGCGAGCGACCTGCGCCGCCAGCCGCGGCTGCGTGATCGCGCAGACCGGCTCGCTGTGATCGACGAAATAACGCAGCTCGGCGTCGGCAGCGCGCGTGTTGGTGGTCACCGCGATCGCACCCGCCAAGGCAGCGCCGAACCAGGCGACCAGGAACTCGGCGCAGTTGTCCAGGTGCAGCAGCACCCGGTCGCCCGCCTGCACGCCGCGGCGCTGCAGTCCGCAGGCGCAGCGCCGAGCCTGGTCGGCGAACGCCTCGTAGCTGAGCGTGACGGTGCGCCCGTCCACAGGCTCGAAGACCAGCCAGGGGTGGGCGCCGCGGGCGCTGGCCTGCTGGGCCAGCAGCCAATGCAGGTCCACTCCGAAGAGTGGATTCATCGCCGTGGCCTGGCGGGGGCCGCTCATGATTCCATACCGGTTCAGGCGGCGGCGGCCACCGGCTCGAACACCGGCAGCGCACCGCCGTCGAAGGTGTCGAAGCACAGCCGCACCGGCTGCCCGATGCGCAGCGTGTCCAGGTCGCACCGCACGATGTTGGTGAGCATCATCGGTCCCTCCTCGAGCGCCACATACGCCACGGCATAGGGCACGGGCGCGCGCCGCATCACCGAGAACGCATGGATGTGCCCCCGGCCCGAGGCGTCCTTCCACTCGACCGCGTCGCTCATGCAGTGGGCGCACAGCGCACGCGGGTAGTAGTGATGGCGACCGCACTCTCGGCAGTAGCGCAAGGCCAGGCGCCCTTCGTCGGCGGCACGCCAGAACGGCGCGGTCTCGGGGTTCGGGGTCGGGGCCAGCACTTCTCTCGCGCTGGGGCGGCGTTCCGGCGCGCCGGGGGGCTTGGCGTGGGCGGTCGTCGTCATCTCAGCTCCGTTCCAGGATCAGGGTGGCGCTCGCATGCCGGTTCGCGATGCCCGAGCCGCCGATGCCGTTGGCCAGGGCCAGCGAGCAGTCGGGCACCTGGACCGCGGGATGCGCTTCGCCGCGCAGCTGGCGCACCGCCTCGATCACTTTGGTGATGCCGCCGCGGTTGGAGGGATGGTTGTTGCACAGGCCCCCACCGTCGGTGTTGAAAGGCAGGCGGCCCACGCCGGAGATCAGGCCGCCGTCCTCGACGAAGCGGCCGCCTTCTCCCTTGGCGCAAAAGCCCAGGTCCTCGATCTGCAGCAGCGTCGTGATGGTGAAGCTGTCGTAGAGCGAGGCGTAGCGGATGTCGGCCGGCTTGACGCCTGCTTCCTCGAAGGCGATGGCGCCGGAGCGCGCCGCGGCGGTGGTGCACAGGTCCACGTCGCCGCCGGCCGTGTGCTTGACGGCTTCGCCGGCGCCGCGCACGGTGACCAGCGGCCGTCCGAGGCTGCGCGCGATCGCCGGGTCGACCACCACGATGGCGCCGCCGCCGTCGCTGATGACGCAGCAGTCCAGCCGGCGCAGCGGGTCGGCGATCACCGGGGAGTTCATCACGTCCTCCACCGTCACCACCTCGCGCAGCATGGCGTGCGGGTTGTGCTGGGCGTGGTGCGAGGCCGCCACCTTGATCCACGCCAGCTGCTGCGCCGTGGTGCCGTACTCGTGCATGTGGCGCGCCGCGGACATCGCATAGAGGTTGACCACCGTCGCGCCGAAGGGCGCCTCGAACTGGACATCGGGCGAAGCCACGTTGTAGATGCGCGGTGTGGTGCCGGTGGCCATGCCTTCGGAACGCGGCTTCCCGGCCAGCGTGATCAGCGCCACGCGGCACTTGCCCGCCGCGATGGCCTGGGCCGCGTGCCCCACGTCCAGCAGGTAGCTGGCGCCGCCCGCTTCGGTGGCGTCGAGATGGCGCAGCTTGAGCCCCAGGTACTCGACCATCTGCAATGCGCCGGGCGCATCGCCGGCGCAGAAGTAGCCGTCGACGTCGGACATGCTCAGGCCCGCATCGAGCAGGGCACCCCGCGCAGCCTGCGCGTGCAGTTGCGCGAGCGACTGATCGGGCGCCTTGCGTGTCGGCAGCTCGTGGATGCCCGCGATGCAGGCCTTTCCGCGCACGCTCATCGCGCGCTCCGTGGGGTGGCGGTCGTCGTCATATCGGCCGCCCGCTCAGACCGGGTCCCAGCCGATGACGTCGCTGGTCTTGTCCAGCCGGTGGAAGCTGCCGCGCAGCGCAGGCATGCCGTGTTCGGCGATGGACTGCGGCGTCCATCCCGCGTCGCGATGCACCGAGCGCACCGGCCGCGGCTGGCTGAACAGGAAGATCTCGTTCTTCCGGCTGCCGAAGACCTGGCCCGTCACGTCCCTGGCCAGGTCGCTGGCCAGGTAGACCGCCAGCGGCGCGATCTTGTCGGCACCCATGGACTTGAGGCGCTCGACACGGGCCTTGGTTTCCTCGGTGTCGGTGGGAATGGTGCCGATCAGCCGGCTCCAGGCGAAAGGTGCAATGCAGTTGGAACGGACATTGAAGCGCTCCATGTCCATCGCGATCGACTTGGACATGCCCACGATGCCCATCTTCGCCGCCGCATAGTTGGACTGGCCCAGGTTGCCGATCAGTCCCGACGTGGACGTGAAGTGCACGTAGGCGCCGGCGTTCTGTTCCTTGAAATGCAGTGCGGCGGCGCGCGCAACGTAGAAGCTGCCCATCAGGTGGGTCTCGATCACCGCTTCCCAGTCCACCACCGACATGCGGTGGAAGATCCGGTCGCGCAGGATGCCGGCGTTGTTGACCACGGCATCGATGCGGCCGAAGTTGTCGAGCGCGCACTGGATGATGCGGTCGCCGCCCGCGGCAGAGGCCACCGAGTCGCCGTTGGCGACGGCCTGGCCACCGGCCTTGCGGATGTCGCCCACGACCTCCTGGGCCGGGCTCGTGTCGGCGCCTTCGCCTTCGGAGCTGCCGCCGAGGTCGTTGACCACCACCTTGGCGCCTTCGGCCGCTGCCAGCAGCGCGATCTCGCGCCCGATGCCGCGCCCCGCGCCAGTCACCACCACCACCTTGTCCTGCATGGATGTACCGCTCATGGATTTCCTCTGTTGTTCATGGACGCGCGTCGCACGCTATGTCCGTTCACCAAATGTCCTGCGGCTCGGGCCGCAGGTTCGCATCGCCGCGCTGCTGGCGCGCCGTCGTGAGTCCGCCGATCAACCACTGACGCGTCTGCGCCGGATCGATCACGTCGTCGATGGAGAGAAAGGGCGCCGTGTTCAGTGCCGTTCCCTTCTCGTGCATCGCTGTCACCATCTCGTCGATGCGGCGCCGGCGCGCCTGGGGATCGGCAATGGCGGCCAGCTCCTTGCGGTAGGCCAGGGTCACGTAGCCCTCGAGCCCCATCTTTCCGAAGTGGCCGGTGGGCCAGGCCGCCGTGAACATCTGCTCGTGGGCATTGCCGCCGACCATGGCGACCGCACCGAGGCCGTAGGCCTTGCGCACCACCACAGTGAAGCAGGGCACGGTCATGCGCGATCCGGCGATGAAGAAGCGGCCGGCGCGCCGCACCAGGCCCGTGGCCTCGGCCTCGGCGCCGACCATGAAGCCGGGCGTGTCGCAAAGCGCCAGCAGCGGCAGGCCGGCGGCCTGAGCCTGCTCGGCGAAATGCGCGGCCTTGTCCGACGCTTCGGCGTCGATGGCGCCGGACAGGTGCGCCGGGTTGTTGGCCAGGATGGCGAAGGTGCGGCCCTCGATGCGCGCCAGGCAGGTGATCATTCCCACACCGTAGGGGCGGCGCAGCTCCAGCACACTGCCCGAATCGGCCAGTGCGTCGATCAGACGGCGCATCTCGTACGGGCGGCGCGGGTCCTCGGGGATGATGTGGCGCAGGCGGCGGACGTCCGCGCACGACCAGTCCTTGACCGGCCCCTGGAAGTAGGACAGGTATCGCTTGGCGACATCGACGGCCGACGCCTCGTCGGGCACCACGATGTCGATCACGCCATTGCGCGATTGCGTGCCGACCGGCCCCACCGCCTCGGCAGCAATGGCGCCCAAGCCGCCGCCCTCGATCATTGCGGGCCCGCCCATGCCGATGGAAGCGTTCTGCGTGGCGATCACCACATCGCATACCGACAGCAGTGCGGCGTTGCCTGCAAAGCAGTAGCCAGAGACGATGCCGACGACGGGCACCCTGGACGACAGCTTGGCAAAGCCCCAGAAGGTCGGGTTGTACAGCCGCAAGCCGCCCAGGTGGTCGGTGTCGCCGGGCCGTCCGCCGCCGCCTTCGGCGAAGAGCACCACCGGAAGTCGCCACTTGTGCGCCAGGCGCAGCATGCGACGCTTCTTCTCGTGCGCCATGTAGCCCTGGGTGCCGGCGAAAACGGTGTAGTCGTAGGCCATCACCACGCAGCGCGTGCGGCTGGCATCGAACAGGTCGCCGTTCACGGCGCCGACACCGGCGACCAGCCCGTCGGCGGGGCTGACCTGGCGCAATTCCTCGACACTGCGCCGGCCGCGCTGCGCGGCCAGCGCCAGCCCGCCGTACTCGACGAAGCTGCCCTCGTCGCACAGGTGCGCCACGTTCTCGCGCACCGTGCGCTGGCCGGCGTCGTGGCGGCGCTTGACGGCCTGCGGCCGCGCGGGGTCCATGCGCAGGGCGTGCATCTCGTGCACTTGCAGCAGGTCGGCGCGCAACGCGTCCAGATCGAGGCTGGCTTCCGGGGCGGCGCCCGGGTCCTCGTCGGGGCCGTCGGCCACCAGATCGAACAACGGGGCGTCCACAACGACCGTGTCGCCCGGCTTCACGCGCACGCCGACGACAGTGCCTGAAAGCTCGGCGCTGATGACGAACTCGTTCTTCATCGACTCCAGCACCGCCAGTGCCTGGCCCGCGCTCACCGCATCGCCGGCCTGCACCTCCACCTTCACGAGCCGGCCCGAGGCCGGTGCCAGCAGGGGCCGGCTGCCCTCGACGGCGCTGAAGGCCACCGTTTCTGCGGGGGCCGAAGGCCGCGTGAGCGGGTGCAGGGTCGGATGGGCTTGCCCGCTGGCCGTGCGCAGCGCGTCCAGGTGGGTCTCGACATGGCGGGTGTCGATGCGGTTGTCCTGCACCGCGCTGTCCTGCAGCAAAGCCTGCAGGAAGGCGATGTTGGTCTCGATGCCCTCGATGCGGGTCTCACACAGCGCGCGGTAGGCCTTGCGCAACAGGGTGGCGTAGTCGCTGGAGGGCGTGTGCACGATCAGCTTGGCCAACAGTGCGTCATAGCCGGGATTGCTGCGGAAGCCCGCGTGGGCCTGGGTGTCGACCCGCACGCCGGGACCGGCCGGTGGATCGAAGGCGGTCAGCAACCCGCCGGTCGGCACCACCTGCCCGTCGTCGCGCAGGCGCTCCATGTTCACGCGCAGCTGCATCGCCTGGCCTTGCGGCTGGGTGGGCCAGCGGGACGCCAGCGCCGCCAGCGAGTCGCCCAGCGCCAGCCTCAGCTGCAGCTGCACCAGATCGATGCCTGTGACCGCCTCGGTCACCGTGTGCTCCACCTGCAGCCGCGGATTCGCCTCGAGAAACACCAGGCGCTCGGCGTTGTCGCCGCGGCCCGCCACGACCAGGAATTCGAAGGTGCCCAGGCTCGAATAGGCCAGCTCGCGCGCCATGCGCAGCGAGGCGTCGAACAGCTTCTGGCGCAGGCCGGCACCGATGGACGGGCTGGGGGCAAGCTCGATCAGCTTCTGGTGGCGCCGCTGGAGCGTGCATTCGCGTTCGCCGAGTGCGCGCACCTCGCCCTGGCCGTCGCCCACCACCTGCACTTCGATGTGGCGCGCGCCGTCGAGAAAGGCTTCCGCATAGAGGCGGCCATCGCCGAATGCATGCAGGGCTTCGGAGGCGCAGCGTGCATAGGCCGCGTCGAGTTCGGTTTCGTCGTGAACGATGCGGATGCCGCGGCCCCCGCCGCCGGCCACTGCCTTGAGCATGACGGGACCGGCCAGCCGCTGCATCAGTGCCCGCGCGCCATCGGCGTCTGCCAGTGGGCCGGTGCCCTCGAGCAGCGGCACGTCGCAGCGCAGCGCAAGCGCGCGGGCGGCGGCCTTGTCGCCCAATGCCGCCAGGGTCGAGGCCGTCGGGCCGACGAAGGTCAGGCTCGCGTCCGCGCAGCGCTGTGCGAAGTCGGCGCGTTCGCTCAGGAAGCCGTAGCCGGGGTGGACGAGGCTGCAGCCACTGCGCCTGGCCGCGTCGATCACGCGCTCGATGTCCAGGTAGGCCGCGACCCCCGGGCCGCCAAGAGGCACGGCTGCGTCGGCCTTGCTGACATGGGGCGAATCCGCGTCGTCGTCTGCATACACGGCAACGCTGCGCAAACCCACTTCCGAAGCCGCACGGCAGATGCGGATGGCAATCTCGCCGCGGTTGGCTATCAAAAGGGATACGGTCATATGTCGAAGTACGCTACGGTATACACAGGCATACTATTCGTGCGCAGGAAGGGTGTCAACGCACGTTCCTAGTCACTAACCCTGGCTCCATGCGTGAGAGCCGCAGCAGGAGAACTCATGAATGCATCTGCAGATTCCAGCCCCGAAGAGGGCGAGGTCGGTTTTGCGCGCGACGGGCATGTCGGCGTGGTCACGCTCGACCGGCCGGCGCGACGCAATGCGCTTTCGCCCGGCTTTCGGGATCGGCTCGGCGATGCGCTCGCCGCGGCCATGGACGACGCGCAGTGCCGGGTCGTGGTGATCACCGGCGCCGGGGGGCACTTCTGCGCGGGCGGCGACATCGTCAGCTTCGAGGGGATGAACGCCCCCAGCGGGCGCACGAGGATGCAGCGCGCGCATCGCATGGTGCGCCTGGTGGTGCGGGGTGAAAAGCCGGTCATCGCTGCGGTCGAAGGCCACGCCGCCGGGGCAGGGCTGTGCCTGGCGGCGGCCTGCGACCTGGTGGTGGCTTCGCAGAGCGCGCGCTTTTCCTGCACCTTCAATCGCATCGGCCTGTTTCCGGACCTCGCGGGCATGTGGTCCCTGCCTCAACGCATGGGCCTGGGTCGGGCCCGTCTGCTGATGCTCACGGGACGCATGCTCGACGCGGACCAGGCTGCCGCGCAGGGGCTGGTGGAGCAGGTCTGTCCGGCGGGCGAGGCGCTTGCCACGGCCATTGCGCTGGGCCATGAGATCGCGCGCACGGCGCCGTTGACGAACGGCCTGGTCAAGTCCGTTCTGGCGCGCGGGCCGATGCCGCTGGAAGACCTGCTCAGTGCCGAGACCGACGCCCAGGGCGTGCTCTACGGCAGCCAGGATTTCGACGAAGGCCGACGCGCTTTCCTCGAGAAGCGCGCGCCCAACTTCGAAGGTCGCTGAACATGGCGCCGATCGCAGCGGCCCCGAGCATCTTCCGACCCGGACTGCTCGCCGGCCGCCATGCCTACATCAGTGGCGGCAGCCGCGGAATCAACTTCGGGATCGCGCAGCGCTTTTGCGAACTGGGGGCCAGTGTCACGCTCATCGGCCGCGACGCAGCCAAAGCGCAGGACGCCGCGCGCCGGCTCGGATCGCCCCAGCGCGCGCTGGGTCTGGGCGCGGACGTGCGCGACTACGACGCGGTCGCCGACAGCCTGCTGCGCGCAACGGCCGCGCATGGCCCGCTCGACATCGTCATTGCAGGCGCCGCCGGCAATTTCGTCGCGCCCGCCATGGGTATGTCCGCCAAGGGCTTTCGCACCGTGGTCGACATCGACCTGATGGGCACCTTCAACGTCTTCAGGGCTGCGCGCGAGCTCGTGCGCGCACCCGGTGCTTCGATGATCGCCATCACCGCGGGTCTGGCCCACCGGCCCAAGCCGATGCAGGCCCATGCCTGCGCGGCCAAGGCGGGCGTCAATCAACTCATGCGCGTGCTGGCGATGGAGTGGGGGCCCGATGGCGTGCGGGTCAACGCCATCTCGCCGGGGCCCATCGACGGCACGGAGGGCGCCGAGCGAATGGCCCCCACCCAGGCCGCGCGCCAGGGCCGCATCGAGCGCATCGCGCTGCGGCGCTACGGGCGTGTCGAAGAGGTCGCCGACTGCGCGGTCTTTCTTGCCAGCGACGCAGCGGCCTACATCACCGGGACCATCTTGGAATGCGACGGGGGCTATCAGCTCGGCGACGCCACGCGCGTGGACATCGGCGAGGGCACGCGCTAGATGTGAAGGCCCAGTAGGTTGTTCTGGGTGGCCGATACGCTGGCGCGCGCGGCGACCCTCACCGAGAACGTGCAGAGCGCGGCCATGAGCCCGTCGAGGAACTGCTCGCGTGGAAGGCCCTCGTGACCGAAGACACGCTCGGTGGAGGGCATCGCGGCGGACGTCGGCGTGAGGCCGCTCAGGCGGTGCCGGAGGGCAAGGCCGAGACCGATGCCGAGTCCAGCGCCGGTGCCGAGGCAGAAGACCGTGAAGATATGCATGCTGTCGCGTGAGCATGGCGCCCCGGCCTGCGGGCCGGGGCTTTTAAAATCGGCGCGACGCGCGCGGCAGAGGTGTGCCGCGCGCGTTTTCACATCCAGTGGCTGCGCCGGCGACATCTCAAAAAGTGAGCCCCGTCGAAGGACGGGTGCAGGCTGCGAAAGGCCTTGCTGCGCTGGGTTCCGGAATGCGGCGCCGTCCCCAACGCTGGCGGGCAGGTCCCGTGAACAACGGGTGGTAGTCACCGACAGGCCATCCGCCATGCTCCCCGATATACACGCCGCCGATGCCGATCTTGTGGGCCGCCACGCGGCGGAGCGTTACCCCCTTGTCTTCGCCTGTCTGCCGGCTTGGCATTCGGCCGCAGCCGAATCCGTGCTGGGAGGCTGTCTCCGCGGGCAATTGCCGGGCGCATGCGTCCCTGCGAGGACAGGTCCACGCCCACGGCCTTGTGTATGTGTCGTGAATCCTGGCGCGGGCACGGCGGCGCTGCTCTACGTTGCACTTGCCTCGGGCCTCATCGCCGCAACCGTCCGGTCCGACAAATTTCCCCTCTGCCGCGCAGATTCCTCGCGAAGCAAATTTCTCGGGCCTGCCGGTCCTCCGCTGCGCTGCGGCCTGCGGTGCGGCGCGCCCGGACCCGCGCCGGTCGGATCACGCCAAGGCCGCGATGGGCGCGGACCTGGATCAACCTCGAAAGGACTTCATCATGAGCACCATTGGCAACTTCACCGCGTCGGGCAACGGCTACACCGGCACGGTTCGCACCCTGACCCTGAACGTCAAGGTCAAGATCGCCGCCAGCGACAAGGCGAGCGAGAACGCCCCAGACTTCCGCGTCGTCGCCGGCAACGGGCTCGAGATCGGCGCGGCGTGGAAAAAGGTCAGCAAGGCGGACCGGCCCTACCTGTCGATGACGCTGGACGACCCGTCGTTCCCGGCGACCATCTATGCCCGCCTGGTCGAGGGCGATGACGGCGCGCACAACCTGATCTGGTCGCGCAGCAAGGGCGACTGAGCGTCGCCCCGGCGCCCCGCCGACAGGCGGGGTGCTTTACCTCTGGGTCCATCAACGGTCCGCGCTTGTCGCGGACCGTTTCACTGCTGCGAGCCCGTACGGAATTGCGGAAGCACGGATTGGCATCAGCCCGTACTTCCTGGTTTCCTGATCCGTGGCTCGTCGCCATTCCAACTTTGCATTTCTACGGAGGCACGGGAAGAAGTGGATGCACGGAAGCGCTTCCGCGGGTCCGGGGGTTTGTGCAGAGAGCATCGCAGGTTTTGCGAACCGGCGTGCATACGGTTCGGCGGCGAAGACATTCGTGCGTCTCCCGGCGGTGCCGGGCCGCGCTGTCGAGCTGCGCATCGAGCCGCCGACGGCGTCTCGCCCCTTCGGGCTTCCATCCCTGACGCCTGCCGCCTTCACTGCGCTACCGGCCTGCGCGCTTTGCTTGCCAGCAGGGGCATGTGGGAAGGGGCTGGCTTGCTGTTCCCTTCATCGTTGCACGGCGTTCTCGCCGTCAAGGTCTGCGCGCACGTCGTGCGCTTGCGACCGGCGGCCGTCTCTCGAACCCTGACGGCTGCGCTGCGCCGTGCGGCTTCTGGTCTCGGGCAATTCCGCCCGGAATCCTTCCAAGGAGAAAGACCATGACGAAGCTCATCACCGACGAACAACGCGCGCAGCTGCTGGCCAATGGCCGGGAGTCGGCCGAGAACCCCGATTTCGATCCGCGGCCGATGGTCAAGCTTTTCACGCCCAACGCGGGCGCGACGTGGCTGTTGACCGAACTCGATGCCGAAGACGTCGCGTTTGGACTCTGCGACCTCGGGCAAGGTTTTCCCGAGCTCGGTTATGTGAGCCTGACGGAGCTGGAGGGCTTGCGCGGACGATGGGGTCTGCCAATCGAGCGCGATCTGCACTTCGTCGCCGACAAGCCGCTGAGCGGCTACGCGCGCGAAGCGCGGCTGGCGGGGCGCATCGTGGCGTAGCCTGCCACAGGCGCTGGCGTATGGCAGCGCCTTTCACCATCTCTAAGGGTCTGACGATGGCATCTCTCGATTGTCATTTCGCTGCCTTGAGTTCTTTCTTGTACCGCTTCATCGTAGATTGGATCATTTCATCCGGACCTGCCTCCAGACCATCGGCCAACCGAAATATTGTGGTCAGCGAGGGGCTGGTCTGCCCCAACTCCAATTTGGCAACAAACGTTCGCGTAATGCCGGAAGCGAATGCCAACCCTTCCTGACTGAGCGACGATGCCGCACGCCGAGCCTTAATCTCGATGCCGGATGTACGCACAGTATCCGAGTGAGATGGCCAGCACAGCGTAGGGAAGAGCGATTTCCGCGTCGAAGACCCCGTTTGGTATCTTGAAGCTTGGAATCACCTGCTTGAAAAAGTGCACGAGGGCCACGATGAGGGCGATCATCACGCTCAAAAACAGTTGAATCCTGAAGTGCTGGACCAGGTCCTTGGCTTCCCTGTGGCTCAGGAAGAAGTGGTGTACGAGCGATGCGTCTTGCTTCTCGAGAAACAGCCGTTCAATGTTGGCGATGATGACCAAGTTTCGGTCAAACCATGCGTACGCGTCGAAGACGTTCGCGCAGAACCACCCGCACAACAGGAGCGCGATCGCCGTCGCATGATGGACGGAGATGACATTCTTTTCCTGGAACGCGAAAGCCGCGTAGGCGCCGCCAAGGAGCGCGACGCTCTGCCACAGCAGGAGAACATGACGATTCAGATGATTGGACGTCTGCCGATACATCTCGAGCAGGAACTCCGTTCGTGGAGCGCTCATATCGCTTGGCTTCGCACTTGTTTGCGGTGTACTCATTCGTTTTTCTCTTTGGATGTTCTGCCTCAAAGGCGCTAGGCTGCGGATACTTTACCTTGACTGTCCATCGCTGGAACGTACCTATGCACGGCCGTTCGTGCGGTCGAGTGGCTTCGCGTTGCAAGGAGGTGGTGGCGCTGCGACCCCGATTGCCGCGGGTCCTGTCTAGGCCGCGCGCTGCAGCGGTAATACGTTGTTGGCTGTCAAGATCGCGTCAATGCGCTGACCGAGTAGCCGCCATGCCTCGCGCTTTTCTTCGGCGTAGTCATGATGCAGATAGTGTCTGCGCACCTTGCTGCCTGGTAACACGTGGTTTTGGCAGCGATCAATCACGTCCGGGCTGATGCGTAGCGCCTGCATCATCGTGGAGGCGGTTCGGCGTAGATCATGCGGTGTCCATTCACCGTTCTTCCCGTCGGCCAACACCAACGAGTCATCGTTCCTGCGACGCGCAAGCGGCTTGCGGTTCTTGAACCGCGTCTGGCGGTCGCCAACCTGCTTGCTGATGCTCTTGACGAAGACATGGCCGTCCTTCTGGCTGGCAGGAAAGCACCAATCGGTCTTGCCACTCAGTTCGTGCAGTGCTTTGAACTGCCGCAATGCAAACTCCGAGAGATAGACCTGCCAGTCAACATGCGTCTTCGTGTTCTCGCGCGGGACGAACCAGGTCGCTTTCTCCAAGTCGACGTTCTTCCATCGAGCCTGGAGTAGCTCGCCAATGCGACATCCGGTTCCGAGACAGATCCACAAAGCGAGTTGGGTTTCCCGCTGCACCGGCCTTTCTGCGATCCGCTTGTTCTTCGCAGCCTCATACGTGGTCGCCATGGTGGCAAAGATGTCGCGAAGCTCCCTGATCTCATTGGGAGAAAGCGTGCGTTCGCGGATACCCGGCTCGTAGCCATGCGGTACGACCTGCTTCAGTTCGACCAACTCGGCCGGGTTGCCATGGACCAGCAGCGAGCGCCAGGGCTGGCGCTTGATGGCCCAGCGGAACATCTGGCGCATCTCGGTCAGCATGCGCTCCGCAGTTCGGGCTCGTCCGCGTTTGCGCCCGACGTTACGAAGGAGGCCGAGAAGTTGGGCGTCGCCGAGTTCGCGCACCGGCGTGTCTCCGATGGTGGGCAGCACGTCCTTCTCGAAAGTCCGGCGAAGTTCGGCGTTGGCGTCCTTGCGGCTCACGCCGTCGGCCAGCCAGGTCTCGAACAACGTGCGGAAAGGAGCGTTGGCAGCCAACGCTGCAGCCTTTGCTTCTGCGGCCGCACGATCGGCTTCGGCGCGCTGCACCTGAAAATCGATGCCGTCTCGTGCGAGCGACCGAATGCGGGCGTTCTCGGTCACCGCCTGGGCGAGAGACATGTGCCCCTCGACACCGCTGCTCCCATACGGGCGCGGCAAGCGCGCTTGAATCTGCTTGCCGGCTACGACGTACCGCACAAGCCAGGTTTTGGTGCCGTCCGGTGCCACGCGAAGGTAGAGGCCGCGGTCAGCCGTGACCTTGTAGCCGGCGTCCTTCGGCTTGAGTGCTTCTATGCCACGCACAGTCAGCTTTGCCATTCCCGTGTCCTAGCGGTGTCCTAAAAATCGGTGGATTTCAGTGTACCCAGCCGCACTAACGCGGACAAGAAAATGCCGTAAGCCGTTGATGGGTATGGATATTTCCCATCCGAGGACGTCCGAGAAAATCCACAGTTACTCACCTGTCACGCCGGGGGTCGCGGGTTCGAGTCCCGTCCACTCCGCCAAACAGAAACCCTTGCAGCTCACCGAGCTGCAAGGGTTTTTTCATTTCTGCCGAAGCGCTGCTTTCACCCGTTGCGGCCACCCCGCTCGGACCGCGTCAGCGCCGCCAACGTCCTCTTCGCGCTGTGCAGCAGACCGCGCCGGGCGGCGGGCAACTGCGCCTTGGTGTCGCCCGGCGCGATGATCTCGAACGCCGATGGGCCCGCGAGCTTGTCGGCGAGCACATCGCGCCGCTGCGCCAGTTCTTCGAACCTCGCGTTCGAGATGACGTGCACCTGCAGGTGCCGATACAGCGACTTCGACAGCTTCTGGCAGGCCGCCGCCATGGCCGCGCGATCGGGCATCACGGCGCCGTGCACGACCAGGAGTTCGACGGTGCTGTCCTGCGCGTTCTCGCCGAGGATGAAGGCACGCACGACCGAGTCCTTGAACTTGGCGCGCAGCATGGCGCGGATCGGTTCGGCCGCAGCGAACGACTTCAATGCGATGCTGCGCAGTTCGCGATGGAAGACGAATGAACGGTTGACGGTGACCGGGGCCGGCGCATCGGGTTCGCCTTTCTGTCTCGCGAGGATGCCGCTTTCGACGAGGTGCTCGAGCGTGCGCTCGACCTCGTCGAGGGCAAGCTTGGTGCGGCGGGCCAGTTCGCTCGCGCTGTGCGGCTGATCGGGCGCGGCATAGACGACCTGCAGCAGCTTCTGCACCGCAGGGGACAGGAGGAAATCGGCAGCACTCACGGAAGCAGCGGTTCGTTTGTTCGTTCAGTGCTGCCCAGCCTCGCCTGCAGTGCCGCCAGCAGTGCGAGCACCGGCAGGCACAGCTCCAGCACCTCCTCGAAGCTCAGCATCAGGTGTGCGGACTGCGCCGCTGCCGGGGAAGCAGGAAGCTGGTCGAGCACCAGCGCGGCGCCGACCACGGCGGCGAAGGTCATCAGCGTCATCGCTTCGGGGCGCCGGCGCGCCCAGGCCGGCAGCGCGCGGCGCTGTGACCAGGCGCGCCGCGCGAGCCATGCGCCCGCAACGGCCACGGGCGCAAAGGCCACGAGCGCCGCAGGACCGCGCAGCAGATCGGCCGGCGCCTCCAGGTGCGCGAGCAGCCAATGCGCCTCGCGCGCCGCCAGGCCGAGCAGCACGACGCAGACCGCCGCCCGGTCCCACTGCGACATTGCCTCGACGCGCACCAGCAGGAAGCACAGCACCGCGAGCAGGTAGAGCTGGATGGTTCCGTTCTCGATCGGTCCGTTTTCCTCCAGCATCGACGCGCCGAGCGCATGCGGCGCATGGCTGCCGATCCAGGCGGCCGCGGCGATGAACATCAGCACCACGCAGGGTGCCGCGCCGCCGCCCGCGAGCCGCCGCAGAGGCCTTTCCACCAGGTCCGGGATGCGGGGCGCGAGCCGCGCAGCCAGCACGCGCGCCGAGCACAGCGCGAAGGCGATGCCCGCGCCCAGCAGCGCGCCCGCGGCGATGTCGAAAGGAAAATGGACGCCGACATGGATGCGAGCCCACCCGGTCGCCACCGCCACGGCGAGCAGGAACAGCCCGACGTCGCGCAGCGAGCGCCGCCACAGCAGCGTGAAGGCCATGGTGAACATCACCGAGGCATGCGTGCTCGGCAGCCCGGCACGCAGGCCGTGCGGCACGTGCGCAGGGCTGAGCCCGACCATGAAGGGCCGCGGCATGCCGATGGAGGCGGCGATCTCGTGCGCGATCAGCGAGGCCGCGCCGCCGGCCGCGAGCACGGTGAGCAACTCGCCGCGCTCCGGCGCGCGGCGCCACGCCACCCAGGCGAGAACGGCCGCGCAGGCCCATGAGGACCACAGCGCGATCGCCGATGCGAGCTGCAGCAGCAGCGCGGAGGGCGGGGAGAAGCCGGCTGCGAGCGCCTCGAAGAGGGCGAGATTCAGCGAGTGCATCCTTTGGTTTGCTTTTTCGGGTACGTTTCGAGTCGTCCCGGCCGAACAACTTTGTTAGCGAATCGTACGACGAGACGGACCCGGATCCCGCAGGGCCGCGAACGCGGTGGCAACACCTTGTATGAACGCCCGCACAGCAGCAGGCCATGCTTGCCGCTCAGGCCAGCGCCACGGCCTCGACCTCCACCTTGAACCCGAAGTGCAGCGGACCGGTGGGGACGATGGCGCGCGAGGGCCGGGCCGCGCCGGCCCATTGCGCATAGATCGCGTTGAATGCCGGCCAGTTGTCGACTGTGTCGAGGTAGACGCGAACCTGCACCAGCCGGTCGATGCCGCTGCCGGCCCCGCGCAGCGCGGCCTCGACGTTGTCGAGCACCTGGCGCGCCTGCTGCTCGAACGGCGCGTCGACGAGGCGCGTGCCGTCGCGGGCGATGGGCAACTGACCCGAAACGAAGACGAGTCCGTTGGCCACGGTGGCGTGGCTGTAGTGGCCGCCGGGCGCCGGCAGTTCGGGGGGCGCGACGTAGCGCGGGGTTGCGGCCTCACCAGCCATGGATGCGGCTCCATTCGGCGAGCGCGCCGTCCTGCGAAAGCGCGTGGTACGCAGGGAACTGGGCGCCCGTGGCGCAGGCATGGTTGGGCAGGATCCGCAGCTGCGTGCCGATCGGCAGCCGCTGCGCAATGTCGGTGTCGGGCGCCCCCTCGCGCGACAGGATGCCGTGTTCCTGGTTGGCGCCCGTCAGCAGGTAGCCTTCGAGCACCCGGCCGTCGATGCTGCAGGCGAGGCCGTAGCCGAAGTCGCGCTTCTGCTTGTGCGTACCGCGGTCGCGGCTCATCGCCATCCAGCCGGCATCGACGATCGCCCAGCCCTTGTCGGCCTGGTGGCCGATCACGGTCGTGAGCACGCTGAGCGCGATCTCGTCGGTGGTGCATACGCCGACGTTGTGCATCACGAGGTCGAACAGCACATAGACGCCGGCACGCACTTCGGTAACGCCCTCGAGCCGGCCGGCAGAGAGCGCAGTCGGCGTCGAGCCCACGCTGACCACCGGGCAGGGCAGGCCGGCCGCGCGCAGGCGCTCGGCCGCGCGCACGCAGCCCGCGCGCTCCTGCTCGGCCATCGTGGCCAGCGCCTGGGGCGTGTCGAGGTCGTAGCTGGAGCCCGCATGCGTGAGCACGCCGCCCAGCCGCATGCCGCCCGTCGCGAGGGCATCGCCCACCGCGAGCAGCGCGGCCTCGCCGGGCTTGATGCCGGAGCGGTGGCCGTCGGTGTCGATCTCGATCCAGACCTCGAAGGCCTCCCCATGCGCCCGGCCGAACCCGGCGATGGCGCGCGCCGAGTCCACGCTGTCGGTGATGATCTTGAGCTCGCAGCCCTGCCGCCGCAGCGCCAGCGCCTGCGGCAGCCGGTGCGGCGCCATGCCGACCGCGTAGAGGATGTCGGTCACGCCGTCGGCGAAGAACTGCTCGGCCTCCTTGAGCGTCGACACCGTGATGCCCTGTGCGCCCGCCGCAAGCTGGGCCCGCACGACGGGCGTGCACTTGGTGGTCTTCACATGCGGCCGGAAGCGCACGCCAAGCGCCAGCATGCGTGCCTGCATGCGTTCGATGTTGCGCTGCATCCGCGGCAGGTCGATGAGGGCGGCAGGCGTGTTGAGCGGGAGGGTGGTGGATGGGATCTGCATGGCCGCACTGTAGGCAATCCAGTGGATGCCGTGGTTTAAATGGATTGATTCAATCGTTAACGCAGGCTGAACCACGGATGAACGATTCCAGGGCGCCGCTACTTCGCGTAGGCGGTTTTCCCAAGGTGGTTCCGGGGCGGTTTGGCGGACTTAGGATGGAGATGCCGAAAGGCAACCGGCCGCCCAAGCGCCCGGTTTTTCAATCATTCAAGACAGAGAAGGGGAGTACGCCATGCCATCCATTCCATTCCGCAGCCTCGCCATCGCATGTGCCGTCGCAATCGGCGGTGTCGCCGTCGTGGGCTGCACCACCACGCGCTCCGACGACAAGGCCAGCGCCACTTCGTCGCGCGCCTCGATCGATGCGCAGGTCGACGCCGCGTTGTCCAAGCTCTACAGCTCCGCCAAGGGCTCGCGCGAACTCGTCGCCTCGTCGAGCGGCGTGCTGGTGTTCCCGGCCGTGGTCGGCGCGAGCTTGGGCGTGGGCGCCGAATACGGCCGTGGCGCGCTGCGCGTGAAGGGCGGCACCCAGGCCTACTACAGCACGACGGCGGGTTCGATCGGCTTCCAGGCCGGTGCCCAGTCGAAGGCGGTCATCTACGTGTTCACCAACCAGGCCGCGCTCGACAAATTCCGCAACAGCAAGGGATGGACGGCCGGTGCCGACGCCACCGTGGCGGCCGCCAGGTTCGGCGCGAACGGCAGCATCGACACCAACACGCTGCGCCAGCCGGTGGTCGGCTTCGTGCTCACCAATGTGGGCCTCGAAGCGGGTGTGTCGATCTCGGGCGCGAAGATCTCCGAGATCCGGCTGTAGTCAGGCCGCAGCGGCCAGCTGCGCGCGCAGTTCGGCCACCTGGCGGCGCAGCGCCTCGTTCTCGCGCGTGAGATCGGCCACGCGCTGCGCCAGGTGTTCAAGTGATTCGCCCTGCGGCGCAGGCTGGTCGGCCGGCGCATCGCCATCATCGGCCCGCTCGTCGCGGGGCTTGCGCCTGGCCTCGCGCACGCGCTTCGCGGCCTGCCGGAGTTCGTCTTTCCCCGCGCTGGCCGCGGACACCTGCTCTTCGGCCGCCAGCGTCGCGACGGCCGCCGCGGTGTTGATCGAGATCACCCCCGACTTCACGGCCGCCACGAGCTCGGGTGCGGCCTGCTTCTGGATCTTCTCGATCATCACCACCTGGTTGCTGCTGAGGCGGGCGGCGCGCGCAATGGCTTCGCGGCTGTTGAGCGGCGCGGGCGGCGGCAGGGTCGCATTGGCCTCGGCCGAGGGCGTGTCCACGTCGAACGGCGCATCGTCGGGCGATGCCGCCTCGGTGGCCGCGCGCAGGCGCCGGTTGTCGACGATGTCCTTCTTGCGCAGCGCGAGCACGCCGCGCAGGAAGTCGGAGATGCTGCGCCGGCCCAGGTGCTGGTCGATCATCCAGAGGTGCACGTCCTCGATGGTCTTGAAGCGCGTGTTCTGCACCGTGTTGAACGGCAGGCCGTGCTTCTGGCAGATGCCGTAGCGGTTGTGCCCGTCCACCAGCACGTCGCCCCACAGCACCAGCGCATCGCGGCAGCCTTCGGCCAGGATGCTGCGTTCCAGTGCTTCGTATTCCTCCGGAGTCAGGGGGTCGATATAGGCTTTGAGTTCTTCGTTGACGACGATGTTCATGCGAGGGGAGCGGGGAAAGCGGGGAGGCAAAGGGGCGGAATTCTAGAGGTGAACAGATCCGGCACCGCAACGTCCTATGGAGCAGCGCGGCAGTGGGCCGCCTGTCTTTCTTCAATCGCCCGTGAAAGCATCCATGTCGACTTCGCCGATCCGGCATGCCTTGCGTGCGCCTGGTTTTCCGCTGCCCACGGGCATCGAGGTTTTCCGCCTCGATCTCGACACGCAGGTCGATGCCGCGGCCGCGCGGCGGACGCTGACCGCCGCCGAGCGCGCGCGGGCCGACCGGTTTGCGAGAACGGCCGACCGCGTTCGCTTCACCGCCACGCGTGCGGCCTTGCGCGGGCTGCTGGCCGAGCGCCTGGGCCAGCAGCCCGGCGCGGTGCCGATCGCGGCCGACGCGCATGGCAAGCCCTTCGTCGACCTGCCCGGCGAGCGGGCTCCTGCATTCAACGTGTCGCATTCCGGCGTCCATGCGCTCATCGCGCTGGGCGATCCGCGCACCGTGCATGCGCTTGGCGTCGACATCGAGCAATGCAGGGCCGGGATCGAGGTCGAGGCGATGCTGTCGATGGCCTTTACGGCGCGCGAAGGCCGTAAAGTGCGCGAAGCTACCGACCCGTTGCAGGCGCTCTACAGCCGCTGGGCCGCGAAGGAAGCGCTGCTGAAGGCCGTCGGTGTCGGCGTGGCCGAGCACCTGCAGTCGGTCGGCATCCTCGACCGCGGCGAGGACGGGCGCTTCGCGCTTGAATGCGCCGTGCCCGCGTGGACCTGCTACGAAGCCATCGCGCTCGACGCGCCGGCCGGTTATGCCGCTGCGCTCGCGTGGTGCGCCAAGGGGTCGGCGTGAGTTGGTCGCCGACCGTCTTCCCGCGGGGTGCTCAGCCGCGCTTCGGAATGTCCAGTCCCCGCACCACGGCCGGCCGTGCCACGAAGGCGTCGAGCGCGCGTGCCACGTTCGAGAAGTCGTCGAAGCCCACGAGTTCGCGTGCCTCGTAGAAGCCCACGAGATTGCGCACCCACGGGAAGATGGCGATGTCGGCGATGGTGTAGCGCTCGCCCATCACCCAGTCACGGCCGGTGAGGCGCTTCTCGAGCACGCCGAGCAGGCGCTTCGATTCGGCCACATAGCGGTCGCGCGGGCGCTTGTCCTCGTAGCCCTTGCCGGCGAACTTGTGGAAGAAGCCGAGCTGGCCGAACATCGGCCCGATGCCGCCCATCTGGAACATCAGCCACTGGATGGTTTCGTAGCGGGCCGCCGCGTCCACCGGGATGAACTGGCCGGTCTTGTCGGCCAGGTAGAGCAGGATCGCGCCCGACTCGAACAGCGCGAGCGGCTTGCCGCCCGGGCCGTCGGGATCGAGGATCGCGGGGATCTTGTTGTTCGGATTGAGCGAAAGGAACTCGGGCGACAACTGGTCCTGCGTCTCGAAGTCGACGCGGTGCGGCTCGTACGCCAGGCCGGTCTCCTCCAGCAGGATCGACACCTTCACGCCGTTGGGCGTGGGCAGCGAATAGAGCTGCAGCCGGTCGGGATGGCGCGCGGGCCACTTGCGGGTGATGGCGAAGCTGGAGAGATCGGTCATGGTGGTTCATGCAGGGAGTGACCAAGCCAGTGTAGATCGCACCGGCTTGTGCCGCTCCTGTCGACCTATGGCCGGCTTCTCAGAACCGCGCCTTCAGGAAGGCCGATGGGCCGTGCATCTTGACCTTGAGGCGGGTTTCGGCCGTGCGGCTTTCGCGCGCCAGGTCGATGTTCGTGACGCCGTAGGCCAGCACCAGGCCGACGTTCTTCACCGGGAACCACTCCACGCCGGCCGAAGCGTTGTAGATGTTGCCGTGGAAGCGGCCGCCGCCCTTGCGCACGCCCGAAACGTCGGCGAAGAGCCGCAGGTCGGGGTTGATGGCGTGCCGCACGCCCAGTTCGAGCAGCGGTGCGATGGCGTCGTCGCTGCCGCCCTCGTTGATGGTGCCGATCCGGCCATTGACCGCGACGAGCGCGTTCGCATTGCTGTCGATGCGGTAGTACGCGGCGCCCGCGCCGAGCCCGAACACGGTGTTGCCCGAGCCCATCCACCATTTGTACGAGAGCTTGGCGAACTCGAGCTTGACGTCGATGTTGGCATTGCCCACCGCATTGACCGTGCCGAACCCGCCGATCGATTCGCTGCCCGCGGCCTGGCCGAAGTAGTCGCGCTTGTAGCGGTAGTAGTCGAACGAGAAGCCGTGGTTGTCGCCCAGCAGCATGTCGGCGGTAATGCGCGGCATGGTCACGCGGCCCGGCTCGAGGTCGCGCGTGCGCAGCGTGCCGCTGTAGGCCGAGGTGACCGACGCATTGAACTTGGGTTCGGCGCTGAAGGCGCCGACGGAGAAACTGAACCGGTCGAGGGCCGGCGACGGTTCGGCCCAGGCGAGGGCGGGCGCGAAAAGAAAACCGACACCGGCCAGTGCGCCCAATGTCGTCAGCCGTGCAGGGTTGGCGAATGGGCGGGAGCGGAGCAGCAGCATGAAAAAGTCCTTCGACAGGCAAAAAAAAGGCCTCGGGCCTGCGTGCTGCTTCATGCACACAATGCTTCCGGGCAATGCTCCCCTTTGATCGACCCCAGGTTACCGGTGCGCCCTGGGGTGCCTCATGCGCGGATTGCCGCTGTGCGTGTAGGACGTTGTCGACGTGCGGTCGACGGGGAGCAAGAAAGTATTCAGCGCGGCCGCGCGGACGAGGCCGCGGCGGCGCGCGGCCAGAGCTTCACGAGTCCGGTCGACAGTGCCACGCCGCAGACGATGACCGCGGCGCAGATCAGCATCCACTGCGTGATGTGCTCGCCGAGGAACACCGCCCCGTAGAACACCGCGAACACCGGCACCAGGAAGGTGACGGTCAGCGCGCGTGCCGGGCCGGCGTTGGCGATCAGGCGAAAGAACAGGATGTAGGCGAGCCCGGTGCATGCGATGCCGAGCGCCAGCAGCGCAAGCCAGGCGCGCAGGCTCGGCATTTGCGTGGGCCAGAACCACAGCGCCGGCAGTGCGAGGAACAGCGTCGCGCCGATCTGACTGCCGGTGGCGGTGGCGAGTGCCGGCACGCCGCCGAGGAAGCGGCGCGTGGCATTCGCCGCCACGCCGTAGCTCGCGCAGGCGCCGAGGCAGGCCAGCACCGCCCACGTCGCCGCATGGCCGCCGGCACCGGCGTGCAGGCCGGCGCTGCGGCTCGCAAGCATCGCCACGCCGGCGAAGCCGATGACGAGGCCCACGATGCGCGAGCCGTCGGGCCGGTCGCGGAACCAGGCCCAGGCCACGAGCGCGCCGAACATCGGCACCGTGGCATTCAGCACCGCGGCCAGGCCGCTGTTGATGGTCAGCAGCGCGAAGCAGAACAGCGCGAACGGAATGCCCGAATTCAGCACGCCGATGGCCATCGACGCCTTCCAGTGCGTGGCAAGCGCAGGGCCGTGGCCGCGAATGAACAGCAGCGGCAGCAGGAACAGCGTGGCCACCCCGACGCGCACCGCCGCGGCGGGCAGCGCGCCGAACTCGGCCGCGCCGATGCGCATGAACAGGAACGAGGCGCCCCAGAGCGCGCCCAGCAACACGAGATCGACGAGCCAGCCCTTGGGGCGGGTGGCGGGGCCGGGTACGGGTGCTGCGTCGGCAGTGGGGGCGGTGTCGTTGTTCGTTGTGCTCATGGGGCGCCGACTATCGCACGGGCCGCCCGTTCGAGCTCGAGCAGCGCGGTCTTGCGTTCGAGGCCGCCCGCATAGCCCGTGAGCGAACCGTCGGCGCCGAGCACGCGGTGGCAGGGCACGATCACGCTGATCGGATTGCGCCCGACCGCCGCACCCACCGCACGCACCGCGGCCGGGTTGCCGACCTGCGCGCTCAGCCTGCCGTAGCTCAGCGTCTGGCCGGCGGGAATGTCGCGCAGCGCTCGCCACACGCTCTGCTGGAACGCCGTGCCGTGCGACAGGTCGAGCGTCATGTCGAAGCTGCTGCGGCGGCCCGCGAAGTAGTCGCGCAGCTGCGCGCCCGCCTCGACGAGCACCGGATGGTCGTCGCGGGTCTGCCAACCGGTGGTGTCGGGCCAATGGCGCTGCTGGTCGAACCAGACGCCCGCGAGGCCCTGGTCGGTGGCGGCCATCGTGATGCCGCCGAGCGGCGTGTCGATGTGCGAGGTGTAGATGGTCTTGCTCTTGAACTTCATGGCGTTTCAGGCCGCGCGGCCTGCCGTTGAGGGTTGGCTGTCGAAGGAAGCTGCGGCCGCGACCACAGCCGAGGCGGCCGGCGCAGGCGCATGCCAGGCGCGCAGCACCGCATAGCTGCGCCAGGGCCGCCATGCCTGCGAGGCTTCGCTCGCGGCGCGCGCGCTCGTCACCGCGAGCGCCTTCTGCAGCGCGATGTCGCCGGCCGGAAACGCGTCGGGCCAGCGCAGGGCGCGCATCGCGATGTATTGCGCGGTCCAGTCGCCGATGCCGGGCAGCGCCTGCAGCGCGGCGATGGTCGAGGGCACGTCGGCGCCGGCGTGCAGCGCGAGCCGGCCTGCGGCCACCTCGCGCGCGATGGCCTGCAGCGCGGCCTGGCGTTGCCGCACGATGCCGAGCTGGCCCAGCGCGTCGCCGCTCGCGGCCGCCAGCGCGGCGGGTGTGGGGAAGAGGCGGTCGAGGCCTTCGATCGGCGTGGCCAGCGGTTCGCCGAAGGCCTCGACCAGTCGCGAGCCGAGCGTGCGCGCCGCAGCCACCGTCACCTGCTGGCCAAGCACCGCGCGCACTGCGAGCTCGAAGCCGTCGAGCGTGCCCGGCACGCGCAGGCCGTCGCCGTGCGGAAAGGCGCCGTGCGGAAAGGCGCCGTGCAGCGTGGCGTTGATCGCCATCGGTTCGGCATCGAGGTCGAACATCGCACGCGCGCGGCTGATGACGATCGGCAGCACCGCGGCGAGCGACTCGCTGACCGACAGCAGCATCTGCTCGCGTTCGGTGTCGAAGCGCAGTTGCAGCCAGCCGGCATGCGAGCGCGCACCGTGCTGCACGCGCAGGGTGCGCGCCAGCCGAACGAAAGCCGGCGCGTCGCCGCCCTTGGCGGGCGCCTTCCCGTCGGCAGTCGTGGCGGCTTCGACGCCGCGCAGCGCGCGCCGCGCGAAGAAGCCGAGCATCGCCTGCACGTCGTAGGGCGGCCGATAGCCCAGCCGCACCTCGATCGCCTGGCCCTCGCCGCCCGCGCCGCCGCCGGCACGGCGCAGCGCGCTCGGATTGAGGCCGTAGTGCGCCAGGAATGCCGCATTGAAGCGGCGCACGCTCGCGAAGCCGCTCGCCAGCGCGACCTGCGTCATCGGCAGCCGCGTGTCGGCGATGAGCTGCTTGGCGGCCAGTAGCCGGCGCGTCTGCAGGTACTGCAGCGGCGAGACGCCGAACTGCGCCTCGAAGATGCGGCGCAGGTGGCGGTCGCTCACGCCGAGCCGGGCCGCGATCTGCGCCGCGCCGGGGCCCTCTTCGGCCCAGGCATCGGGCTCGTCGATGAGCCGTGCGGCCTGCAGCGCGAGGATGCGCGAGGCGTCCTCGGTCGACCAGCTCGCCGCGCGCGGCGCGAGTTCGGGCCTGCAGCGCAGGCAGGGGCGAAAGCCCTCGGCCTCGGCCTGCGCCGCATGGCGGAAGAAGCGGCAGTTCTCGCGGCGCGGCAGCTTCACGCGGCAGACCGGCCGGCAATAGATGCCGGTGGAGGTCACGGCGGTGAAGAAGCGGCCGTCGAAGCGCGCATCGTGCGTCTTCATCGCGAGGTAGCAGGCGTCGCTCTCGAGCGTGTCGGCGGAGGCAGGAGGGTGGGGCATGGACCGATGATATGGTTTCGGCTGGTTTCAACTGGCCGTTTTCGGACATCTGCGTGCCCAGACGCCTGCCTACAATGGCCGGTCTTCCAAACCCACAGGACCGCCTCTTCATGCAACTCAGTGCGTCGATCTTCAAGGCTTACGACATCCGCGGCGTGGTGCCGGTCACGCTCGATGCCGAAGTCGCGGAAGCGCTTGGCCGGGCCTTCGGCAGCGCCGCCCGCGCCGCCGGCGAAACCGCCGTCGCCGTGGGGCGCGATGGCCGCCTTTCGGGGCCGGCGCTCTGCGAAGCACTGATCAAGGGGCTGGTGGCCACGGGCGTCGAGGTGATCGACGTCGGCGCAGTGACCACGCCCATGCTCTATTTCGCCGCCCACACCCTGTGCCGCAGCGGCATCCAGGTGACGGGCAGCCACAATCCCAAGGACTACAACGGCTTCAAGATGGTGCTCGCAGGTCGCGCCATCTACGGCGACGAGATCCAGGGCCTGCGCAAGGTCATGGAAGACGGCAGCGCGAAGCTTGCGCCCGGCGGCAGCGTGCGCAAGGTCGACGTGACCGAGGCCTACACGGCGCGCATCGTCGGCGACATCCGGCTCGCGCGTCCGCTCAAGATCGTGGTCGACTCGGGCAACGGCATCGCCGGCGCATCGGCGCCCGCCATCTTCCGCGCCATCGGCTGCGAAGTGACCGAGCTCTTCAGCGAGGTCGACGGCGACTTCCCCAACCACCATCCCGACCCGAGCAAGCCCGAGAACCTCAAGGACTTGATGGCCGCGCTGGCCGCAGGCGACGCCGAGCTGGGCCTGGCCTTCGACGGCGACGGCGACCGCCTCGGCATCGTCACCAAGGATGGGCAGAACATCTTTCCCGACCGCCAGATGCAGCTCTTTGCGCAGGACGTGCTGTCGCGCGTGCCGGGCGGCACCATCGTCTACGACGTGAAGTGCTCGCAGCGCCTCGGCCCCGCCATCGAGGCCGCCGGCGGCAAGCCGATGATCTACAAGACCGGCCACTCGCTGATCAAGGCCAAGATGAAGGAAATCGATTCGCCGCTCGGCGGCGAGATGAGCGGCCACATCTTCTTCAAGGAGCGCTGGTTCGGCTTCGACGACGGCACCTACGCGGGCTGCCGGCTGCTCGAGATCCTCAGCAAGACGCCGAACGCGAGCGACGCGCTCAACGCGCTGCCCACGAGCTTCTCGACACCCGAACTCAACGTGAAGTGCGCCGAAGGCGAGCCGCATGCGGTGGTCGAGAAGCTGGTGGCCAGCGCCAGCTTCGCGGCGCCCGCGGTGGTCTCAACGATCGACGGCCTGCGCGTCGACTGGCCCGACGGCTTCGGCCTGATCCGTGCCTCCAACACCACGCCGGTGCTGGTGCTGCGCTTCGAGGGCCAGACCGACGCGGCGCTCGACCGCATCCGTGACGAGATGCTCGCGCTCCTCAGGACGGTGAAGGCCGACGCGACGCTCGCCGAAGCGTCGCACTAGGCCGGGCTGATCGATCGTGCGTTCGCTGGCGCTACGCCTTTACGGCCTCTTCACCACCGCCGTGCAACCGCTGGTGCGCCGCAAGCTGCGGCGCCGCGCGGTGGCCGAGCCCGGCTATGCCCTCGCCGTGGAGGAGCGCTTCGGCCATTATGACGACGCGCTCACCGGCGAAGGCCAGTGCTGGGTGCATGCCGTCTCGCTCGGCGAAACCCGCGCGGCCGCGATCCTGATCGCGGAGCTGCGGCGCCAGTACCCGGGCATTCCGATCCTGCTCACGCACGGCACCGCCACCGGCCGCGAAGAGGGCGCCAAGCTGCTCGAGCCCGGGGATACGCAGGTCTGGCAGCCCTGGGACACGCCGGGCGCGGTTGCGCGCTTCCTCGACCGCTTCCAGCCGCGCATCGGCGTGCTGATGGAGACCGAGGTCTGGCCCGTGATGGCCGCCGCCTGCAAGGCGCGGCGCATCCCGCTGGTGCTGGCCAATGCACGCCTGAACGAGAAATCGCTGGCCGCGGCCGAACGCCTGGCCTGGCTCGCGCGGCCCGCCTACTCGGCGCTGGCCGCCGTCTGGGCTCAGACCGAGGCCGATGCGCACCGGCTGGTTTCGCTGGGCGCCAAGGTGGCCGGCATCTACGGCAACCTCAAGTTCGATGCCGCGCCCGATGCGCGCCAGCTCGCTGCGGCCCTCAAGCTGCGCGAGCACCTGCCCAAGCCGATGGTGATGCTCGCAAGCTCGCGCGACGGCGAAGAGCGCATGCTGCTCGAGGTGCTCAAGCGCTTCGGCGCCACCGAACCCGTGCCGCCCGAGCAGGGCGCCGTCCGCTCCATCGCGCGGCGTGTGCACGACGTGCAGTGGATGATCGTGCCGCGCCACCCGCAGCGCTTCGACGAAGTCGCTGCACTGATCGAAGCCGAGGGTTTCGCGGTGGCGCGCCGCAGCACGGCCGGCGCGCCCGTCGACGGGGAGATCTGGCTCGGCGATTCGCTCGGCGAGATGGCGCTCTACTACGGCCTGGCCGACGCCGCGCTGCTCGGCGGCAGCTTCGAACCGCTGGGCGGCCAGAACCTGATCGAGGCGGCCGCTTGCGGCTGCCCCGTGGTCATGGGCCCGTCCACCTTCAATTTCGCCGAGGCGGCCGAGCTGTCGCTCGCAGCCGGTGCCTCGCTGCGCGTCGAAAGCATGGAGCAGGCCGTGACCGCCGCGCTCAAGCTGATCGAGAACCCCGAGCGCCGGGCCGCCATGGCCGAAGCGGCGCTCGCGTTCGCGTCGACCAACCGCGGCGCCGCCGAGCGCACGGCCGCGGCGGTATTGGCCATCGCGCAAGCGGCCGACCCGGCGACAGGCGCCGACGCAGCGATCGACGGCGAGCCCGAGCGCGCAGAGCCGACGCTCGACTGATGTGTCTAGGAGGCTGTCGGGCTTGGGCATGGCCCCGCGCCGCTTGCTGGGACTGCCAGGCAAGGCGCGGGTGAGGCCGTGTGGCGAGCCACACAACGAGCCCGCAACGCAGCCTGGCAGCCCCAGCAAGCGGCCCGAAGGGTTGCGCGAGACCGGGCGCATGCGGCGTTGCCAATGCTCGCTGGACATCAGTCCAGCTTGCGCTTGGCGCCTTGCCTGCGCCCGGTCTCGCGCAACGCGGGGCCATGCCCAAGCCCGACAGCCTCCTAGGCCGGCGCCTCAGCGCACCGGCGGATTCAGGATGACTGGCGGCGGCGGTGCCGTCGGGATGGCCGGCGGCGGCGGATTAAATGGCTGCACCGGCACCGGCGGCACCACGGGAATGCGCGGCGGCGCGATGGGCGCCGCGGTTGCCGGCCGCTCGCCGGCCGAAGGCGGTGCTGCGGGTGTGCTGCCGTTCTTCGAGAGCGTGGCGTTGATGGCGTTGAGGTCGTCCACCGTCAGCGTGCCGTTCGCCTGCCGCAGCTTCAGGTGCCCCAGCAGCACGTTATAGCGCGCCTGCGCCAGGTCGCGCTTGGTCTGGAACAGCTGGCTCTGTGAATTGAGCACGTCGATGTTGATGCGCACGCCCACCTGGTAGCCGAGCCGGTTGGCATCGAGCGCGCTCTGGCTCGAAGCCTCGGCGGCTTCGAGCGCCTTGACCTGCCCGGCGCCCGACACGAGTCCGAGATAGGCCGCGCGCGTGGCCTGCGCCACGCTGCGGCGCGTGCCTTCGAGCACGCTGCGTGACTGGTCCTCGAGCGCGAGCGTTTCCTTGATGCGGTTCTCGGTGGCGAAGCCCGCGAACAACGGCAGGTTGAACACCACGCCGACTGTCGCGGCGTTGATGCGCGTGCCCACGGTGCTGGTGCTGGTGCCGTCGGGGTTGCGCGTGATGTTGTAGCCCAGGTTGGCATCGAGCGTGGGTTTGTGGCCCGCCTTGGCCTTCTCTGTCTCCAGCCCGGCCACGTCGATGCCGAGCTGCGCCTGGCGGATCGCGGGATGGGCGGCATCGGCCTGGGCCACCCAGGCATCGATGTTGGCAGGCGTGGCGGTCGGCAGCACCACGGGCTGCGCGAGCGGCACCGGCACGCTGCCCGGGCGGCCGACGAGCTGGTCGAGCACCACCTTCTTCACCTCCAGGTCGTTCTCGGCCGCGATCTCCTGCGCGATGACGAGGTCGTAGCGTGCCTGCGCCTCGCGCGTGTCGGTGATGGTCGAGGTGCCGACTTCGAAATTGCGCTTCGCCGATGCAAGCTGTTCGGCCACGGCGGCTTTCTGCGCACGCACCAGCGCAAGGGTGTCCTGGCTCGCCAGCACGTCGAAGTAGGCTTGGCTCACGCGCACGATCAGGTCCTGCTCGGCCTGCGTGAACACGGCCTCGGCGATTTCGGCCTGGCGCTTGCCCTGCTCGTAGGTGGCCCAGGCTGCGGGCCGGTAGAGCGGCTGCGTGGCGTTGATGCCGATGTTCTGCGTGCTGAAGTCGCGCGGTGTGGTGGTGCCGCGGCCGGCACCGGTGAGCGTGTCGATGTCGAGGCTGCTGCGGTTCACGCCGGCCGTGAGCCCGACGGCGGGAAGGATGCCGGCCCTCGCCTGCGCGGCGCGCGCGACGTTCGCTTCGTACTGTGCGCGCGCGCCTTGGTAGGAAGCATCGAAGCCGCGTGCGGATTCGTAGAGTTCGTTCAGCGTCTGGCCCTGGGCCGGCAGTGCGAGCAGCGTGGCAAAGAGAGATGCGAGTGCTGCGGAAAGAGGCAGGAGCCTGGGCCTGGCGGGCATTGAACGTCCTTGAAGAAAATATCGGTCGGTCAGTAGCGCGGCACCGACGGATCGTGCTGCGCCGACCAGGCGTCGATGCCGCCCGCCACGTTGGCGAGCTCGGCAAAGCCGTTCTGGCTCAGGAACGCGGCCACGCGCTGGCTGCGTGCACCGTGGTGGCAGAGGCAGGCGATGCGCTGGCCGGGGTCGAGTTCGGAGGCCCGCGCGGGAACCTCGTTCATCGGAATGGCGACGAGCGTGAAGCCTTGCGGCGCGACGCTCGCGGTCTGCAGCTCCCAGGGCTCGCGCACATCGAGCAGCACAGCGGGCGCATCGGGGTTCTGCGCGAACCAGGCGGCCAGCTCGGCGGGGCGGACTTGGTCGATCATTGAGTCAGCCTGCCGTTCAGAACGAGAACCGCGAAGGCTCGGGGAAATTCAGCAGGCGCGGCGCCACCGTGTCCCAGGGCTGGACCGTGTCCCACTTGCTCTCGCTGGTGCGCGTGACGAAATGCGCGCGCATCATCGGTTCCTCGCCCACGATGGCGCCGAGGCGGCCGCCCACCTTGAGCGAGCCGAGCAGGTTCTGCGGAATGCGCGCGACCGAACCGCTGAGCACGATCACGTCGAAGCTCGGCCCGCTGGGCAGCGGCACCGCGCCGTCGGCATGGCGCACCTCGACGTTGGCAACGCCGTTCTGGCGCAGCGTCTCGGCGGCGCGGGCAGCGAGCACCGGGTCGATCTCGAGCGTCAGCACCTGGGCCGCGCGTTGCGCAAGCAGGGCGGCCATGAAGCCCGAGCCGGTACCGATCTCGAGCACGGACTCGTGCTTCTGCACCTTCAGATCCTGCAGCATGCGGGCCTCGACCTTGGGCGAGAGCATGACCTGGCCCGGCACGCTGCCGTCGCCGAGCGGGATCTCCATGTCGAAGAAGGCGAGGCCGCGGTGCGCGGGCGGCACGTAGTCCTCGCGCCGGATGGCGGCGAGCAGGTCGAGGATCTCCAGGTCCAGCACATCCCAGGGCCGGATCTGCTGTTCGATCATGTTGAAGCGCAGGCGCTCGAGGTCGGGGGTGGTGTTCATGGCAGGCTTTTCCTTGTGGGGCTCAGGACAAACCTTCAATTTTAGGTGGCGCGGCCGGCGTCCGCCCGCCGCACGAGGCCGTGGAGCACCGTCTCGGCCTGGGTTTCGATGAACTTCTCGGGGTCGAGCGCGGCCTGGCCGTCGACGCAGACCATCGCGGAGTGCTTCCAGAGCATCAGGAAGACCATGGGCGCCACCACCGCATAGATCGCGTGGTCGACGTCCATCGGCGCGAACTCGCCGCTGTCGACACCGCGCTGCAGGATGCGCCGCAGCAGCTGGTGGCCCGGGCGGACCACTTCCTTGCGATAGAACTCGGCCAGCTCGGGAAAATTGGCGCCCTCGCTCATCATGAGCTTGGTCAAGCCCGACGCCTTGGTCATGCCGACCCGCTCCCACCACACGCGCATGCAGTAGCGCAGCATCTCGGAGGTCGTGCCCTCGAAGGCCTCGAACTCCTGGTTCCACTCGGAGAAACGGCCGCTGAGGTTTTCGACCACGACGGCCTTGAAGAGCTCTTCCTTGCTTGGAAAGTAGAGGAAGAGGGTGCCTTTGGAGACCCCTGCGCGCGCCGCGACTTCCTCCGAGCGGGTGGCCGCGAACCCCTTCTCGACGAACAGGTCGAGCGCAGCGGCGAGCAGTTCGCCCGGGCGCGCTTCCTTGCGGCGTTCGCGCTTGGCGCGCACCGGGCAGATCTTGTCGGCAAGGGAACGGGGACTGGGCATGGTTTTAATGACTCGCGGGTTAGTAATGTAGTGACCCCGATACGGTCCGTCAACCCGCGACAATATCGGGTTCCTTTTTTATTGGCCGCTCCCTTTCCGTGTACTTCGCTCGCCCAGCCCTGTGCCGCCCAGCCTCGCCGGCGCGCATGCTCGCCGCACTGCTGGTGGTGGCGCTGTGGTTCGCGGGCTCGCTCGGGCTGGTGCACCGCTCGCTGCACGTGCCGGGCCTGGCGCAAACGAAGGCAACGGCGGTCGCGCACGCCGGGCTCGACCACCACCACGATGACGTGAACGCGCCGGATGGACTCGCCAAGCTGTTCGGTGACCATTCGGACGCCGATTGCCGCCTCTACGACCAGCTCTCGCACGGTGCGGGCATGCCCGGCGTGCCAATGCTGGTGCTGCCCGTGCTGCTGCCCTCGGCCACCTTCGCCTGGCTGCAGGGCGAGGCCCTTGCGCGCTGGGTCGCGCTGTTCGACGCCCGCGGCCCGCCTTCCGCTCGCTGAATCCCTCCGTGTTCGACCGTTGCCCCCGCAGCTTGCGGGCGGCGGCAGGTCGCCCCTTGGTTCAACGAGTGCTCATCATGATTTTCAATTTCCGTCGCAACGCCATCGGCGCTGCCGTGCTTTCGCTTGCGTCGCTGGCCGCCCTGGCCCAGACCACCGTCCCTTCCACTGCCGAGGCCACCTCGGCGGCGAGTCTTCCCGAGATCGCCGTCACCGGCAATCCGCTCGGCGCGACCGACTTGATCGCGCCCACCGCCACGCTCTCGGGCGACCGGCTGCTGATGCGCGCCGAGTCGACGCTCGGGCAGACGCTCGACACGCTGCCCGGCGTGAGCAGCAGCTACTTCGGCCCGAATGCGAGCCGGCCGATCATCCGCGGGCTCGACGGCGACCGCATCCGCATCCTGCAGAACGGTGGCGGCGCGCTCGACGCCTCGTCGCTCAGCTACGACCACGCGGTGCCGGTCGACGCGCTGGTCACCGAGCGCGTCGAGGTGCTGCGCGGGCCGTCCGCGCTGCAGTACGGCGGCAGCGCGGTCGGCGGTGTCGTCAACGTGATCGACAACCGCATCCCGTCCGAGCCGGTCGATGGTTTCGCAGGCCGCGCCGACCTGGGCTATTCGAGCGGCAACAGGGAGAAGAACGGCGGCGTGCTGCTCGAGGGCGGCAACGGCCGCTTCGCGCTGCACGTCGATGCGTTCAACCGCGATTCGAAGGACACCTCGGTGCCGATCGAGCTCGAATGCACCAAGCCCGGACGCCCGGGGCTCGCGCGCAAGATCTGCAATTCGGCCAATGAAGCGCATGGCGGCGCCCTCGGCGGCACGCTGTTCTTCGACCAGGGCTGGATCGGCGCCTCGGCCAGCACCTACCGCAGCCACTATGGCACCGTGGCCGAGGACGACGTGAGCATCGGCATGAAGTCCGACCGCCAGGCGCTCGAGGGCGAATGGCGCCCGGGCGGCTTCATCAGCAGCGTGCGTGCCAAGCTCAGCCACACGGACTATCGCCACACCGAGTTCGAAGGGCGCGAGGCGGGCACCACGTTCTCGAATGTCGGCAACGAGCTGCGCATCGAGGCGCGCCACCGCAAGATCGGCAACCTTGAGGGCCTGGTCGGATTCAGCAGCGAACGCAGCCGCTTCGCCGCCGACGGCGCGGAAGCCTTCGCGCCGCACAGCCGCACGCGCGCGGATGCGTTGTTCCTGCACGAGGAACTCGGCACCTCGTGGGGCCGCCTGAGCTTCGGCGCGCGCACTGAGCGGGTCCGCGTCGCGTCGTTCGGCTACCCCGACGACCCCTCCGTCACACGCTTCGCCATCGGCGAGCGCAGCTTCGATCCGCACAGTGCGGCCATCGGTGCGCTGGTGAACCTGACGCCGCAATGGCAGTTGACCTCGAACCTCGCCTACACCGAGCGGGCGCCGAAAGACTACGAGATGCTGGCCAACGGTCCCCACGTGGCCACGGTGGCCTGGGAAGTCGGCAACCCGGCGCTCGACAAGGAACGTTCGACCGGCTTCGACCTCGGTGCGCAATGGAAGTCGGGGGCCAACACTGCGCGCGTCAATGCCTACGTCACGCGCTTTCGCAACTACATCGGCCTGACCGCCTCGGGCCGCACGCTCGATGAGGAAGGCGAAGTGGTGACCGACCCGGAGGCGGCGGACACGCTCGCCGAATACCGCTACACCGGCGTGCGCGCGCGCTTCACCGGCATCGAGGCGAGCGGCAACCTGCGCCTGCTGGGCGCCGACGGGTTTGCGCGCATGGCCGACGCCGGCACGCTCGACCTCGAATGGCGCGGCGACATCGTGCGCGCGAGGAACCTCGACACCGGCGAGCCGCTGCCGCGCATTGCGCCGCTGCGACTGGGCGCCACGCTGGCCTACGGCAACGGCCCGTGGAGCGCGCGCCTCGGTTTCGACCACAACGCCGCCCAGCGCCGCGTGCCGGGCGCGGGCGCGCGCCAGACCGATGCCTTCACGCTGTGGAACGCATCGATCGCCTATCGCATGAAGGTCGAGCGCGTGAGCCTCACCTGGTATGCGCGCATCGACAACATCACCGACAAGCTGGCCTACAGCCCGACATCGATCCTGACCACCACGGTCTATCCGAACGCACCGCTGCCGGGCCGTTCGCTCAAGGTGGGGTTGCGCGCGACCTTCTGACGCAGGCCCTCGGCTATCCTCGGCCGGTGAATTCCTTCGTCATCTCTTCGCTGCTGCCGGTCGTGCTCTTGATCGGCGCAGGCTACCTTGCCGGCAAGCGCCGCTGGATCGGCGGCGCGGCCGTCAAGGACCTCTCCAACCTGATCTTCCTGCTGCTCGCGCCGGCACTGCTGTTCCGTGCGATGAGCACGGTGCGCGTCGAAGCACTGAGCCTCAAGCCGGTGGCCGCGTATTTCATCGCCTCGGGCCTGCTGTTCGCGGGCACGCTCGCGCTGCGCGGCTTCAACCGCTCGGCCGCGGTCATTGCGCTGGCCAATACCTACAGCAACACCGTGATGATCGGCATTCCATTGATCGGCCTGGCCTATGGCGCGCCGGGCATGGTGGTGCTGCTCACGCTGATCTCGCTGCATTCGCTGGTGCTACTGACCAGCGCGACCGTGGTGCTCGAACTCGCGGTGGCGCGCGAGCAGGCGGCAGGCGCGGGCGGCGCGCAGCCGCAGCGCTCGATGGCCGGCACGGTGCTGCGCGCGCTGCGCAACGCCATCTTCCATCCGGTGCCGATCCCGATCATCGCGGGCCTGCTGTTCGCGCAGACCGGGCTCGCGATGCCCGAGGCGATCGACAAGCCGATCCAGCTGCTCGGACAGGCCTTCGGGCCGGTGGCGCTCGTGATGGTGGGCATCACGGTGGCGCTGACGCCGATCGGCCGGCACTGGCGCGGCGCGACGGCGCAGGCGCTCGTGAAGAACCTGCTGCATCCGCTGCTCGTGGCGGGCATCGGCCTGCTGCTGGGCGTGCGCGGCATGCCGCTCACGGTGATGGTGGTGGCGGCGGCGCTGCCGATCGGCGCCAACGTGTTCCTCTTCTCGCAGCGCTACCGGACCTCCGAAGACCTCATCACCGCCAGCGTGGCGATGTCGACCGCGCTGGCGCTCGCCACGCTCATGCTCGTGATGACGCTGGCGCCCCGGCTGCCCTGAGGCGCGCCTATGCCGTTCGGCAGGGTGGCCATTTGGCGAGATGGCGCAGCGCGCCTGTCGATTTACATTTATTCGCAGATGACTCACCAGGCGCGGTCTTCGCGGTTTCTCGCCATGGCGCCGATCGCGATGGTGACGGCGCTGTGTGGTGGCGTGCCCTCGGCGGTGGCCGATGCGAAGCCTTGCCGCACGCCGTGCCTCGCCGTCAAGGCGCCGCCGGCCAGCGCGGCCGAAGTGCCGGCCGCCAGGCCGGCAGCTGCCGCACCGAGGCCGGCGCCCAGGCCGAGGTCCAGGCCGCAAGCCGCAGCCGAGACGGCGCAGAACCCGCCGGCTCCGCTGGAGCTGGCCAGGAAGCCGCCGCCGTCGCGGCGCTGCACCGACATCAACATGCGCGCGGCGGTGGGTGAGCCGCTGTCGGACGAGGACATGAAGATCTTGAGGAGCCAATGCTGATGATGAAGAACCCATCGACGATCCGTTCGGTGCTGCGCGCCTGGGCGCTCGCCGCCGCGGCCGTGTTGCTGTGCGCTGCCTGCGCGCACCGGCCGGCACCGGCCGGTGCCATGCCGTTCGACCAGGCCGTCGAGCGGGCCGTGGACGACCTCATCGTGCAGACGCAGAAGCTGCCGGCATTCCTGGCCAAGGTCGAGTCGTCAGTCAAGCAGAGCCGCATCGTGATCGACCCGCTGCTCGACGGCGCGAGCGGCCAGCAGACCGAGGTGACGCGCGTGGCCGAGCAGCGCATCGTGCAGCGGATGCAGTCGCAGTTCAGGCAGTTCACCGTCACGCCGTTCAACAACGCCGAGATCGAGCGCGCGCAGTACGTGCTCAACGGCACGCTGGTGCGCGACAGGGAGGCATCGGACAGCCGCTATCGGCTCAACCTCGCGCTGACCGAGATCAAGAGCGGCGTGGTGGTCGCGCAATCGGTCGCGCGCATCAGCGATGCGAGCCTCGACACACGGCCCACCGCGTTCTTCCGCGACAGCCCCGTGAATCCCAAGGACCGCGGCGTGGAAGGCTACATCCGCACCGCCGAGACGCAGCCCGGCCAGCCGGCCGATGCGCTCTACCTCGAGCGGCTGCCGACCTCGACCGTGCTGCAGGAAGCCACCGCCGCCTACGAGGCCGGCCGCATGAGCGAGGCGCTGAGCCGCTACGAGGCCGCATCGCGCCGCCCCGACGGGCAGCAGCTGCGCGTCTACAGCGGGCTCTATCTCACGCAGGCGCAGCTCGGCCGCGCGGCCGATGCCGAAAAAACCTTCGGCACCCTGGCCCGGCTCGGGCTCGAGACCAACAACCTGAGCGTGAAATTCCTGTTCAAGCCCGGGTCGACGGACTTCATGGGCGATCCGAAGATCAGCGCCGCCTACCCGATGTGGCTGCGGCAGATCGCGCGCCAGGCGGCGCAGATCGACACCTGCGTGGTGGTCGTGGGCCACACCAGCCGCACCGGCTCCGAGGCGGTGAACGAACGGCTGTCGCTGCAGCGCGCGCTCTATGTCAAAGGCCGGCTCGTGGGCGAGGCGCCGCCGCTCGCGAAAAAGCTGCGTGAATCGGGCATGGGCTTCCGCGAGAACATCGTGGGCACCGGCACCGACGATGCAAGCGATGCGCTCGACCGCCGCGTGGAGTTCAAGGTCACCGCTTGCGAGACTTGACCCACCCCCGAAGCGGCTCACTTCGTGTGGCCGCCTCCCCCTCGAGGGGGCGACACCAGCGGCCCGGCAAAGCCGGTTCCGCGGTGTCCCGCGCGAGGGTCATGGGGCGAGTCGCTCGCGCAGCCAGTTTCCGTCTTCCAGCCGGTAGCGCAGCCGGTCGTGCAGGCGGCTCTTGCGGCCTTGCCAGAATTCCCAGCGGTCGGGCACGAGCCGGTAGCCGCCCCAGTGCGGCGGGCGCGGCGGCGACAGCATGTGCCGTGCGGCGGCCGCGGCGGCGTTCTTCACGAGCACGTCGCGCCCGCTGATGACCTCGCTCTGCGGGCTGGCCCAGGCGCCGATGCGCGAGTCGAGCGGCCGGCTCACGTAGTAGGCGTCGCTTTCCTCGGCGCTCGCCTTCTCCACCCGGCCCTCGATGCGCACCACGCGCTCGAGCTCGACCCAGTGGAACTGCAGCGCGGCGTAGGGGTTGCCCGCCAGCTCGCGGCCCTTGCGGCTCTCGTAATTGGTGTACCAGACGATGCCGCGCGCATCGAAGCCCTTGATGAGCACGATGCGGCTCGACGGCCGCAGGTCGCCGCCGACGGTGCACAGCGTCATGGCGTTGGGTTCGGGCAGCCGGGCATCGATGGCTTCGCCGAGCCAGCGCTCGAATTGCTTCAGCGGATCGCTCTCGCTGTGGGTCTCGCCGAGTTCGGCGCGCTCGTAGCTCTTGCGCAGCGCGGCCAGGCTTTCATTAGTGAGTGGAGCGGTCATGGCGGGATTGTTGCGCATGCGGGGATACTCGGCGCATGGCAACGGCGAATGCAGCATCCCCGACCGTGATCGTGCTGGCCTCGGGCCGCGGCGAACGGTTCATCGCGGCCGGCGGCACGGGCTCCAAGCTCCAGGCGCCGCTCGCGGGCAGGCCGATGCTCCAGCACACGCTCGACGCGGTGCGCGCGAGCGGCCTGCCGTGGCACCTCGAGGACGCGGGGCATCCGGGCATGGGCGATTCGATCGCCGCCGCGGTGCGCGCCACGCCCGATGCCGCGGGGTGGCTCATCCTGCCGGGCGACCTGCCGCTGGTGCTGCCGGGGACGCTGCGCCGCGTCGCGGGGGCGCTCACGAACGGCGTGCGTGCCGTGCAGCCGCACTACCGCGGCGAGCGCGGCCATCCGGTGGGCTTCGCTGCGAGCTGCCGCGCGCAATTGGCGGCGCTGGAGGGCGCGTCGGGCGCCGCCTCGGTGTTGAAGGCGATGCGCGCGCTCGACGCGGTTGCCGAGGTCGAGGTGGACGATCCGGGCATCGTCACCGACGTCGACACGCCCGAAGCCCTGGCGCGCGCCGAGGCGCTCTGGCGCCAGCGAACGTAGCCCTGCGTTGAAGAAGCTCAGCGCCGCGTGATCACCGCGCAGGCGGTGCGCGGGCCCGAGTTGCCGGCCGGCTGGCTCGTGAAGTCGTCGCGGTCGCGGTGCACCACGAGCGCGCGGCCCACCACGTTGTTGGCAGCGCCGTCGGTCAGCGAAATGGCATGGTTGTCGACGCTGAAGCGCGCCACGCCCTTGGCGTCGGCCACGAGGCTCGGCATTTCGCCGGCATGGCTGCCCGGCGCGGCGAACTTGCCGTGCGTGCCGCCGGCGGGATTGAAGTGGCCGCCCGAGGCGTTGCCGTTGTCGCCGCAGTCGCCCTTTTCATGGATGTGGAAGCCATGCTCGCTGCCCGGCGCCAGGCCGCGCACCTCGCCGGCCACGCGCACGCCGTGGTCGAGCGCGGTGAAGGTCACCGTGCCGCGCGTGGGGTTGGGCGAGATCGCCGCGGTGGGCATCAGTTCGGCGGTGGCGCTCGGCTTGCCGCCCATCATGGTGCCGCAGGCCGAAAGCAGGGCGCCGGCGACGAGGGCGGTACCGGTGGCGACGAAAAGACGATGGTTCATGGTTGTTCCTTGGACGGTCCGGAGGAGGGTGCAGAAGAGGGAGGAAATGAAGGCTCGCCGGACGCGCCGGGCGAAGCTTCGTTCTTTTTGTCCGGAGACCCCGGAACATATACCGGACGAGGCGGCGTCCCGCAATCGGCCGAAGCCTCGGACTGTGCCTGTGCCTCACGGGCCTGGGCCAGCGCGACCAGCCGCGCCAGCGCCGCATCATGGATCGAATGCCGGGCCAGTTCGACCAGCGTCTGGCGCGCATAGTCGAGCGAGCTGCCGTAGCGGCCCACTGCATGGGTGAAGATGTGGCGGTAGCGCTCGTCGCTGAGCTCGCCCGTGAAGTTGGGGCTGCGCCGCGAGAGCGTGAACGCCAGCGCCCGCACCGGGCCTTGGGGCGTGTTGCAGCGCAGCCATCGCGGGTCGTACACGCCCGTGGGCATTTCGCGCAGCCAGAGCCGGCGCAGCGTGTCCAGCCCTTGCGACGAAGGCACGCGGAACACCATGCCGCGGCAGCTTCCGCCCGAGAGCAGCCCGAAGACCAAGCCCGGCGTCTGCACGCTGCCGCGGTTGACCCGGCTCCACATCTTGAGTGCCCGGTGCCAGCCGTGCACCCAGGCGGGGCGCCGCTCCGCGAAGTCGAACTCGGGGCGCCAGATCAGCGAGCCATAGCCGAAGAGCCACAGGTCGTCGTGGCCGCCCCATTCGGCGATGGCCTGCGCGAGCAGTGGCTCGGGATCGCGCAGCGGACGGGGCATTGGATCCGTTCCGGGCGGGCCCGGGTCCGACACGGGGTTCGCGGGGACGGCGCCTACAATTTCACGATCATGGTTCACGACACCATTATTCATCGGCCTCTTTCACCCCTCTCGCACGGAGATCGTCCCCCCATGAGCGACCAAGACGCGCAGCAGAATTTCGTACTCGGGTTCCTGGTTGCCCTGATCGCGCTGGTGCTTTTGTTCACGGTGGGCATCGCGTTCTGGCAGCAAGACCGCGCCGCCACGGCCGGACGCACGAATGCAATGGTCGTCGAGGTGGCGCCGCCTGCCGACCCTCCCGAGTCGGCCACCGAGACCCGCGTGGCCGAAGTGACGGAGACCGTCACGGTCGTGATTCCGGAAGGCCCGAGCGTTCGCGTGACCGACGGCGTGGTGAACTTCTATTTCGCCACCGGCAGCGCCGACCTGGCGCCCGGTGCCGCCGAGGCGCTGGCGACGGTGATCAAGGGCGTGGAGAGCGGGCGCAAGGCCATGATCTCCGGCTTTCACGACACCACCGGCGATCCGGCGCTCAACGAGCGGCTGGCCAAGCAGCGCGCCGACACGGTGCGCGACGTGCTGGTGGGGCTCGGCGTGCCGGCCGCCAAGGTCGACCTGCAGCGGCCGGCCGTGACGGCGGGTTCGGGCAACGACGCCAAAGCGCGCCGGGTCGAAGTCAAGCTGGTGGATTAGGGCACCCCCCGAAGCGCATGCGGCGCCAGGGGTGATGCTTTCGGTCTTGGCCGTGTCATCTTGGTACCATTGAATGCCGGTTCGCAGGTCGCCCACGCGACAGTGGCGACATGCCGGCAGCGCGACCAAGAACATCCCCATGAGCACACACCCCACCGTCCTCGACGTCACCGATCGCATCCGCGAACGCAGCCGGGGGACGCGCAGCGCGTACCTCCAGCGCCTCGCCGAGATCCGCAACCGCGACCGCGGCTCCGACCGAATGGGCTGCGCCAACGTCGCGCATGCCGTGGCCGGCATTCCGGCCAACGACAAGTTCCGCGTGGTGGCCGAACGTGCCCCCAACATCGGCATCGTCACGGCCTACAACGACATGCTCTCGGCCCATGCGCCGTACCAGGGCTATCCCGACATCATCAAGCACGAGGCACGCAGCCTCGGCGCCACCGCCCAGGTGGCCGGCGGCGTGCCCGCGATGTGCGACGGCGTCACGCAGGGCACGCCGGGCATGGAGCTGAGCCTGTTCAGCCGCGACGTCATCGCCATGGGCACCGCGGTCGCGCTCACGCACGACATGTTCGACGGCGCGCTGATGCTCGGCGTGTGCGACAAGATCGTGCCCGGCCTGCTGATCGGCGCGCTGCACTTCGGGCACCTGCCCACGGTGTTCGTGCCCGCGGGGCCGATGCCCTCGGGCCTTTCGAACGGCGAGAAGTCGAAGGTGCGCGAGCAGGCGGCCCAGGGCCTCGTCGGACGCCAGGGCCTGCTCGACGCCGAGATGGCCGCCTATCACACCGTGGGCACCTGCACCTTCTATGGCACGGCCAACAGCAACCAGATGCTGCTCGAGGCCATGGGCCTGCACGTGCCCGGCACCGCCTTCATCCAGCCCGGCGACACGATGCGCGAGGCGCTCACGCGCGAAGCCGTGCGCACGCTGCTCGGCAAGGCGGGCGACGAGCCATGGTCCTGTCCGCCGATCGGCGAACTCGTCGACGAGCGCTGCATCGTCAATGCGATGGTGGCGCTGCTTGCCACCGGTGGTTCCACCAACCACCTGATCCACTGGGTGGCCGTGGCGCGCTCGGCCGGCATCGTGATCGACTGGAACGACTTCTCGCGACTCTCCGACATCGTGCCGCTGCTCACGCGCGTCTATCCCAACGGCAGCGCCGACGTGAACGGCTTCCAGGCCGCGGGCGGACCGGGCTTCGTGATCGGCGAGCTGCTCGACGCGGGCCTCATGCATGCCGACGTGCTGACCGTGCGCGCCGGCGGCATCCGCGAATTCGCCAACATCCCTTCGCTCGCGGGCGAAGGCCGGCTGGCCTGGCATGCCGCGGCGCCTTCGAAGGACGAAGCCATTGCGCGGCCGGCCTCGAATCCCTTCAGCGCCACCGGCGGCCTGAAGCTGCTCAGCGGCAACCTCGGGCGCAGCGTGATCAAGGTGTCGTCGGTGCCTGATGACCGCCATGTGATCGAGGCCCCGGCGCGCGTCTTCGATTCGCAGGCGGCGCTGCAGCAGGCCTTCACCGCGGGCGAGCTTGAGCGCGACGTGGTCTGCGTGGTGCGCTGGCAGGGGCCGCGCGCCAACGGCATGCCCGAGCTGCACAAGCTCACGCCGCCGCTGTCGGTGCTGCAGGGCAAGGGCTTCCGCGTGGCACTGGTCACCGACGGACGCATGAGCGGCGCCTCGGGCAAGGTGCCCGCCGCAATCCATGTGTCACCCGAGGCCGCGGCCGGCGGACCGCTCGCCAAGGTCCGCGACGGCGACGTCATCCGGCTCGATGCGGTGGCGGGTACGCTCGCGGTGCTCGTGCCCGACGACGAATGGGCCGAGCGCGAGACCGCGACCATGCCCGAGGCCCAGCGCATCGCCGATGGCCACGGCCTCGGCCGCGAACTGTTCGCCGGCTTCCGGCGCAACGCACTCACCGCAGAAGAAGGAGCCTGCTCATGGCTATGAACAACACACTCACCGCGCTCGACGTCATGCGCGACGCGCCGGTCATCCCGGTGATCGTGCTGCACGATGTGAAGCATGCGATTCCGCTCGCGCGCGCACTCGTGGCCGGCGGCATCCGCATGCTCGAGGTCACGCTGCGCACGCCGCAGGCGCTCGAATGCATCGAGGCGATCGCGAAGGACGTGCCCGAGGCCGTGGCCGGCGCCGGCACCATCCGCAGCGCGGCCGATGCGCAGGCTTCGGCGCTCGCGGGCGCGAAGTTCGGCGTGAGCCCCGGCTACACGCGCGCGGTGGGCAAGGCCTGCCACGACCTCGGCCTGCCGCTGCTGCCGGGCGTGGCCACCGGCAGCGAGATCATGACCGCGCAGGAAGACGGCTACACCGCGCTCAAGTTCTTTCCGGCGCTTCAGGCCGGTGGCCTGCCGATGCTCAAGGCCTGGCAGGGGCCGTTCGGCGAAGTGAGCTTCTGCCCGACGGGCGGCATCCACGCGGGCAACGCCGCCGAGTTCCTCGCGCTGTCGAACGTCGCGTGCGTGGGCGGCTCGTGGATCGTGCCGACCGACGCGATCCGCGACGGCGACTGGGCCCGCATCGAGCAGCTGGCACGCGCCGCGAGCCAGCTCTCGCGCTGAGATGAATCCCGATCATTTCGACGCGAGCGACCTCCGGGTCATCGCGTTCGACGTGTTCGGCACCGTGGTCGACTGGCACAGCGGCATCGCGGCCGAGGTCGAGCTGGCGCTGCCGGGCGTGGACGGCGCGAGCTTCGCGCTCGCCTGGCGTGCCGGCTACCAGCCCGCGATGAAGTCGGTGATGGAGCGCATCGCCGCGGGCGAGGGCGGCTTCACGCTGCTCGACGAGCTGCACCTGAGCATGCTCGAACAGGTGCTGCGCGACTTCGGCGCCGCCGAGCGGCTCGATGCGGCCGGCAAGCGCCACCTGAGCCGCGCCTGGCACCGGCTGCCGGCCTGGCCCGATGCGGTCGAGGGGCTCACGCGGCTCAAGGCAAAGTTCACCATCTGCACGCTGTCCAACGGCAACCTCGGCCTGCTGACCGAGATGGCCAAGCGCGCCGGCCTGCCATGGGATTGCGTGCTCTCGGCCGAAGTGTTCAAGGCCTACAAGCCCGACCCGCGCACCTACCTCGGCGTGGCGGGCGTGTTCGACGCCACGCCCGGGCAGGTGATGCTCGCGGCCGCGCACCACGACGACCTGGCCGCCGCGCGCGTCTGCGGCCTCAAGACCGCGTACATCGAGCGCCCCTGGGAGCATGGCCGCGCGCAGCCGAAGGACGTGTCGCCGAAGCCCGAGAACAGCCTGCACGCGCGCGACATCGTGGAGCTGGCCGAACTGCTGGGTTGCTGACGGCCAGGGCGATGTTGCGCCCGAGGTTCAGCGCAGCCCGCCGCCCTCGGCGCTTTCCGCGCGCTGGATCAGCTCGATCTTGTACCCGTCCGGGTCCGTCACGAACGCGATCACCGTGGTGCCGCCCTTCACCGGGCCGGCCTCGCGTGTCACGTTGCCGCCGGCCGCCTTGATCTTCTCGCAGGCCGCATACGCATCGGGCACGCCGAGCGCGATGTGGCCGTAGGCGGTGCCGAGCTCGTAGCTCTCGGTACCCCAGTTGTAGGTGAGTTCGATCTCGGCCTGCTCGGGGTTGCCCTTGCCGTAGCCGACGAAGGCGAGGCTGTACTTGTACTCGGGGTTCTCGGAGGTGCGCAGCAGGTTCATGCCGAGCACCTGGGTGTAGAAGTCGATGGAGCGCTGCAGGTTGCCGACGCGCAGCATGGTGTGGAGAAGTCGCATCTCGTGGGTTCTCTCTGTGTCGTTGTGTGTGGGGGAGTACCTATTCTCGGGCTTCGGCCAGCGTGAGCAAATGCGCCTCGTGCTGACGCAGGAATTCGCGCAGGTGCTCTGCGTATTCGGGCACCACCGCATCGCGCACGCTGGGTCGTTCGGCCAGCGCATGGCGCCAGGCATCGACCTTGGGCAGCGCATCGAACAGGTGCGAATCGCTGATGGCATCGAACACCTCGAAGTAGCGGAACACCGGCGCGAACACCGCATCGACCAGGCTGAAGTCCTGGCCTGCGAAGTAGGGGCCCGCGCCGAGCGCGGCCTCGACGCGCGCGAACTTGGCCGCGAGCGCCTGTCGCTTCTGGGCGAACACGTCGGCGTCGCGCGTGGTCTCGTAGCCCCACAGGTCGGCAAGGATCGCCGAGCCGAACTCCATCCACGCGCGATGCTGGGCGCGCGCGAGCGGGTCCTGCGGATGCAGGCGCGGGCCCGGCTGCGTCTCTTCGAGGTATTCGCAGATCACGTTGCTCTCGAACAGCACGGCTTCGCCGCCGCCGTCGCTGCTGCGCGGTACTTTCAGCAGCGGCACCTTGCCGAGCGGCGAGATGTCCAGGAACCACTGCGGCTTGTTCGCAAGATCGATGACCACGCGTTCGAAGGGCACGTTCTTCTCGTGCAGCGCGATCGCGGCGCGCTGCACGTAGGGGCACAGCAGGTGGCTGACGAGTGTGAGGGTCTGGGTCATGGCGCTTTCCTTGCGTTCTCGCTCGGGGTTGTGTTCGGTCGGCCGCGATTCTTGCGGCTCGCGAAAACCTTTTCCGGAAAAGCCCATTCGCCCTGGGGGCGCCTTCGTGCTAAGGCGCGGCCGTGTCGAGCCAGTGCGTGATGCGCCCGGCGTGCATCACGCCGATGCGGTCGGCCATCGCGTGGGCCTCGGCCTCGTTGTGGGTGACGAGGATCGCGGTCTGTCCGGCGCGCTTGAGGATGCCGCGCACCTCCTGCGTCAGGCGCTCGCGCGTGCCGCCGTCGAGGTTGGAGAAGGGCTCGTCGAGCAGCAGCAGCGCGGGCGAGGGCGCCAGCGCGCGCGCGAGCGCGATGCGCTGCTGCTGGCCGCCCGAGAGCTCGTGCGGGAAACGCTCGCCGGCATCGGCCAGGCCCACGAGCGCCAGCATCTCCGACACGCGCGTCCGCTGCTGCGCGCGCGGCAGGCGGCGCAGGCCGAAGGCCACGTTGCTGCCGGCCGAAAGGTGTGGAAAGAGCGCGTACTCCTGGAACATCATGCCCACGCGCCGCTCTTCGGGCGGCAGGTGCAGCTGGGGCGACGAGAGCAGCGTTTCGCCGAGCCGGATGCTGCCCGCGCGCACGGGTTCGAAGCCCGCGATCGCGCGCAGCACCGTGGTCTTGCCGCAGCCCGACGGACCGAACAGGCAGGCGATGTCGCCGGCCGGCAGCCCGAGTGAGAAATCGTTCACCACGGTGTGCGGGTCACCCCGAGGCGTCTCGTAGGCGAGCTGGATCGATTCGATGAGAAGGGGGGCGCTCATGGTGAGTTCGAAGGCGGCAGCGCCGAAGGCGTGCCGAGTTGATGGCGCGCGAGCAGCACCACGGGCAAGAGGCCTGCCACCACGATGGCGAGCGCCGCGATGGCGCCTTCTTCATAGGTGCCGCGCGCGGCCTCGGCATAGAGCCAGGTGGCCAGCGTGTCGAAATTGGCGGGCCGCAGCAGCAGCGTGGCCGGCAGCTCCTTCATCGCATCGACGAACACCAGCAGCGCGCCCGTGGCAATGGCCGGCTGCAGCAGCGGCAGGTGCACGCGGCGCAGCGTGCCGCCGGTGGTTTCGCCGAGCAGGCGCGAGGCTTGTTCGATCGCGGGCGGGATGCGTGCGAGCCCGGCTTCGATGCCGCCGACCGGCATCGCCAAAAAGCGGATCGCGCACGCCACCACCAACACCACGCCCGCAGCCATCAGCGGCAGGCCTTGCAGGCCGAGCAGGCCGGCCAGCGCGGCATCGAAGGCCAGCGCGGGCGTGAGCAGTCCGATGGCGAGCACCGTGCCGGGCAGCGCATAGCCCAAGGTGGCCGCGCGCGCCTGCCAGCGCGCGCGGTTGGGCCGCGAGCCCTGGCCGCGCGTGGCCCATGCCACCACGAGCCCGGCCGCCACCGCCACCACCGTGACGCCGGCGGCCAGCGTGATCGTGTTGCCGAGGCTGGCCAGCAGGCCCTGCGAGATACCGTTGCCCTGGTGCAGCCGCTTGGCGCTTTCCCAGACCAGGTACAGCGCCGGTGCCACGAAGCCGATCAGCACCGGCAGCGCGGTCGTGGCCGTGGCCAGCCAGGCGGCGCCGCCGTGCAGCCGCCGCGGCTGGATGGCGCGCATGCGCTGCGCCGAACCGAAGCGCTGGTGGCGCCGGCCATTGCGTTCGAGCCAGACCAGCGCCACCACCACGAACAGCATCGCGCAGGCGATCTGCGCCGCGCCCGCGAGGTCGGAGCGCGTGATCCAGGTGGTGTAGACCGCCACCGTGAGCGTGTTGACGCCGAGGAATTCCGAAGCGCCGATGTCGTTGAGCGTCTCGAGCAGCGCCAGGCTCAGGCCCACGGCCAGCGCTGGCCGCGCCAGCGGCAGCGCCACGCGGAAGAAGGCGCCGCGCCGGCTTTCGCCCAGCGTGCGCGCGGCCTCCAGCAGGTGCGCGGGCTGGGTCATGAACATGGCGCGCGCGGTCATGTAGACGTAGGGGTACAGCACGAAGCCGAGCACGAAGATCGCCCCCGGCATCGAGCGCAGGTCGGGCAGGCGAAACTGCCGCGGGCTGTCGAAGCCCAGCATCCAGCGGATCGCGCCTTGAATGGGGCCGATGGGGTGCAGCAGGTCGAGGTAGGCGAACGCGACGATGTAGGTCGGCATTGCGAGCGGCAGCAGCAGCGCCCAATGCAGCACGCGCCGGCCCGGGAAGTCGCAGGCCGTGACCAGCCAGGCGCAGCCGGTGCCGATGACCAGCACCAGCGCGCCGACGCCCGCCAGCAGCAGCGCCGTGTTCAGTGCCGCGCTCGGCAGCACGTGCGCGAACAGCGGGCCCCAGTGCGCGAGCCCGCCGCCCAGCGCGAGCCATGCGAGCCCGGCCACCGGCGCGAGCACCCCGAGCGCGATGGCGAGCGAAGCAAGGCGCCAGGCCGGGCCTGCGGCTTGCAGCCCCCTGGGACTCATCGGGGAGCGGCGGCTACGAGAAGCGAACCAGGAGCCACTACTTGTCGAAGCCGACCTTGTCGACGAGGGCGCTGGCCTGCTTGCGGTGCTTGGCGATTTCGGTCAGCGGCAGTGGGTCGACCTTCAGCTCGCCGATGCTCTGCCCGATGATCGGATCGAGCGCCACGCCCTTGCGCACCGGGTATTCGTAGTTGGCCTGCGCGTACAGCGCCTGTGCCGGTTCGGAGACCAAGAACTCGAGCAGCTTGACCGCGTTTTCGCGCTGCGGGGCGTTCTTCGCCACGGCCGCGCCGCTGATGTTGACGTGCGTGCCGCCGCTCTTGGCGTTGGCGAAGGTCGGGCGCACCACCTTGATGGCATCGCCCCACTTGCGCGCGTCGGTGCCTTCCTTGGCGCTCTTCATCTGGCCGACGTAGTACGAGTTGGCCAGGCCGACGTCACAGATGCCGCCGAGGATGTCGCGCGCCACGTCGCGGTCGCCGCCCGTCGCCTTGCGCGCGAGGTTCGCCTTCACGCCGCGCAGCCACTGCTCGGTCTTGGCTTCGCCGTCGTGCGCGATCATGGCCGCGATCAGCGCCGTGTTGTAGGGGTGCTGGCCGGCGCGGATGCAGACCTTGCCCTTGTACTTGGGATTGGCGAGGTCTTCGTAGCGGAAGTTCGTGATCGGCTGGGTCTTGTCGGCATAGAGCACGCGCGCGCGCAGCGAGAGCGCGAACCACTGGCCATCGGCACCGCGCAGGTTGGCCGGCACGGCCGATTCGAGCGCGGCCGACTTCACAGGCTGCGTCACGCCGCCGTCGACGAGGTCGATCAGGTTGCCGATGTCCACCGTCATCAGCACGTCGGCCGGCGATCGCGCGCCCTCGGCCTTGACGCGTTCGAGCAGGCCGTCCTTCACGAACACCGTGTTCACCTTGATCTTGCTCTGGGCACTGAAAGCGGAGATCAGCGGCTGGATCAAGCCGGGCTCGCGCGTCGTGTAGAGCGTGAGTTCGTCGTTGGCGGCATGGGCGGGCAGCGCGGTGGCTGCCAGCCAGGCGGTGCTGACGCCGATCAGTGCGCGCGCGGCGCGGCCTTGAATGCCGAAGCGGTCGGTCATGAAGAATCCTCCTGTTTGTTTCGGAAAGGATCGCCACAAAAGATGACGATGCGAATCATTATCACTGCCCGGCGCTGGATGAGAGTTCCTTGTACTTACATGCCGGTCGGCTAATCGACCCAGCGGCAAGCCTCGGCCGGCGTGGCGCGCGAGGTCCGGAAGCCATTGGCTGCATGCGACGGATCCTCGTAGCCGAACGAGATGCCGCACACCACGTGGCGGTCGGCCGGGATGTCGAACCAGCGGTGCAGGAAGCGCGCGCGCGAGGCGACCGCGGCCTGGGCGATGCTGGCGACGCCCAGGCTGCGCGCGGCCAGCATGAAGTTGTGTACGTACGCGCCGCAGTCGAGCACGCCGTAGGTGCCGAGCGCGGCCTCTGTGGTGACGAGCGCCAGGTGCGGTGCGCCGAAGAACCTGAAGTTCTGCTGCGCCTGGCGCTGCGAGGCCTCGCGGTCGCCGCGCGCGACGCCGACGCTCTCATAGAGCTGGAAGCCGCACTCGCGGCGGCGCGCCTGGTAGACGCCGCGGTATTCCGCCGGCGGTGCGATGTCATGGCCGGCGTCGGCCGCGGCCTCGGGCGTGTCGAAGGCCTGGCGCAGCCGCTCGGTGGCTGCGGCGCTGTTCACGATGACCTGCCAGGGCTGCGAATTGCACCAGGAGGCCGTGCGTTGCGCCGCCTGCAGGATCGCATCGATGGTGTCGCGCGGCACCGGCTGCGGCAGGTAGCCGCGGCAGCTGTAGCGCGCGTCGAGCAGCGCCTGCAGCACGGCCGCGGGCGAGGGCATCGGGTCGGGTGTGGACGGCATGGCCGAATCCGGGCTCATGGTTTCGGCGGCGGGACTTCGAACACCAGGCAGGTCGTGGTGGCGTGCGCGTACAGCGTGCCGTCGGGCCCGAAGAGCCGCGCCTCGGCGGTGGCGAGCTGCCGGCCGCAGTGGATCACCTTGCCTTCGGCGCGCACCCGCTGCACCTTGGGCGTGAGGCCCTTGACGTAGTTCACGCCGAGTTCGGCGGTGGTGTAGCCGCGCCCGGGCGGCAGCATCGTGTGCACCGAGCAGCCCAGCGCCGAGTCGAGCAGCGTGGCGATCCAGCCGCCGTGGATGGTGCCGAGCGGATTCAGGTGCTGCGCGAGCGGCGTGCCCTGGAACACCGCCACGCCGGGGCTCGCCGACAGCAGCATGAAGTCGAGCGTCTTCGCGATGGCGGCGAACGGGATCTCGCCGTTCAGCATGGCCCGGATCGTCTCGAGCCCGGTCTTGCCGGCGGTCTGCTCGGGGCGCGCGAGGCCCGGGCCGGGGCCGTTCTCGATCCGTTGGGCGACCTGGCGCTCTTCGGCGATCCAGGCTTCGAGTTGGGAGGTGGTGGTCATTCGGCTGTCATTCCTGAGTTTCTCCTGTGGTCATTGTCGCGCATCATCAATTGCATATGCAATGGTTGCACCTACAATCAACATCATGGACACCCCGACCCGCCCCCGCGGCTGCACCAGCTTCAAGGTGCGCCAGCTCACGCGCCGCCTCTCTGCGTACTACGACGCAGAGGTCTCGAAGAGCGGCCTCAAGACGACGCAGTACTCGCTGCTGTCGAACCTGCGGCGGCTCGGGCCGGTGCGGCCGGTCGATTTCGCGGCCGAGCTCAAGATGACCGCGTCGACGCTGAGCCGCAATCTGCAGCCGCTGATCGCGGCGGGCTGGGTGGAGCAGGGCGCGGGCGCCGATGCGCGCAGCCGCCTGCTGGTGCTCACGCCCGAGGGCGACACCAAGTGGCGCGAGGCGCAGCAGCACTGGAAGACCGCGCAGCAAAAGCTCAATGCGCTGCTCGGCATCGAGCGCGTGCTGGCGCTGCACCAGCTGATCGACGAGTCGCTCGACCTGCTGGGCGCGGACGGCGCGCCGGACCTGCCCGAGTGATACGGCCGCAGACGCGGCCGTTTTCCTTTCCCCACTCCCACAACAAACCCAAGAAGAGGTTCCATGTTCGCCCACTCCGTCTCCACCTGGCTGCAGCGCCGTGGCATTCACTATGGCTGGGTCGTTGCCGCAGTCACCTTCCTGACCATGCTGACGATGTCGGCCGCGCTGGGCCTGCCGGGTGCGATGCTGCAGCCGCTGGGCAAGGAGTTCGGCTGGAGCACCGAACAGATTTCCTCGGCGCTGGCGCTGCGCTTCGCGCTGTTCGGGCTCATGGGGCCGTTCGCGGCGGTGCTGATGGAGCGCTACGGCCTGCGCGCGGTGATGTGCAGCGGCCTGGCGCTGGTCGGGCTGGGCATGGCGCTGGTGACGACGGCCTCGCAGCTGTGGCAGCTGTTCGTGCTCTGGAGCCTGATGCTGGGGCTCGGCACCGGCCTGACGGCACTGGTGCTCGGCGCGGTGGTGGCCAACCGATGGTTCGTGGCGCGGCGCGGGCTGGTCATCGGCATGTTGACGGCCAGTGCGGCGACCGGGCAGCTGGCCTTCCTGCCGTTCGCGGCCTGGATGATCGAGCATTGGGGCTGGCGCTCGGCGATCGTGCCGGTCGTGATCGGCAGCGCCCTGATCGGCGTGCTCGCGCTGTGCCTGGTGCGCAACCGCCCCTCGGACGTGGGCCTGCTGCCCTATGGCGAGAAGGCCGAGCCCGGCAGCGCGCCGTCCGCAGCGGCACCCGCGGCGGCGATGACCTTCGCCACGCCGTTCCGCGTGCTGAAGGAAGTGTCAACCAACCGCACTTTCCTGATCCTCGCGGGCACCTTCTTCATCTGCGGGCTGAGCACCAACGGGCTGGTGCAGACGCACTTCATCTCGCTGTGCGGCGACTTCGGCATGGCCGCGGTGCCGGCCGCTTCGGTGCTGGCGATGATGGGCGCCTTCGACTTCGTGGGCACCATCCTGTCGGGCTGGCTCTCGGACCGCTACGACAACCGCAAGCTGCTCTTCTGGTACTACGGCCTGCGCGGACTCTCGCTCTTCTGGCTGCCGCATTCGGAGTTCACGATCTACGGCCTGGGGCTGTTCGCGATGTTCTACGGGCTCGACTGGATCGCCACCGTGCCGCCGACCGTGAAGCTCGCGGGCGCCGAGTTCGGGCCGGCGAAGGTGGGCATGGTGTTCGGCTGGGTCTTCGCGGCCCATCAACTCGGCGCCGCCACCGCCGCCTACGGCGCGGGCTTCGTGCGCACGCTGCTGCTCACCTACACGCCGGCGCTGTATGCGGCGGGCGCGGCCTGCCTGGTTGCCGCGGTGGTGGTGCTGGCGATCCGCCGGCCGGCGAAGGCGGTCGCGGTTCCGGCAGCGGTCGCGGCCCGCGCTTGAGCGGCCGAAGGAGACGCACCATGAACAGCAACAGCCCGCTCCAGGCCGACCTCGATCCACGCACGCGCCGTTTGTTGGAGGCGCCGATCGTGCCCACGCTGCTGCGCCTTGCCGCACCCAATGTGCTGGTGATGGTGGCGCAGGCGGCGGTCGGCCTGATCGAAACCTACTTCGTCGGCAAGCTCGGCACCGATGCGCTCGCGGGCATGGCGCTGGTGTTCCCGATCGTCATGCTGATGCAGATGACGTCGGCCGGCGCGATGGGTGGCGGCATCGCCTCGTCGATCGCACGCGCGCTCGGTGCGCGACGGCGCGGCGATGCCGATGCGCTGGTGTGGCATGCGGTGGTCATCGCCATCGGCTTCGGGCTTTGCTTCACGCTGGCGCTGCTCGCGGGCGGACGCTGGCTCTATGGCGTGATGGGCGGCAGCGGCGCCGCGCTCGATGCGGCGCTCACGTACTCGAACTGGGTGTTCGCGGGCGCGGTGCTGGTGTGGCTCTTCAACTCGCTCGCGGCCGTGATTCGCGGCACCGGCAACATGGCGGTTCCGGCCCGGGTGACGGTGGCGGGCGTGTTCTTTCTCGTGCCCGCATCGCCGCTGCTGATCTTCGGCTGGGGGCCGCTGCCGGGCATGGGCATCGCGGGCGGCGCGATGGCGCTGCTGCTGTATTACCTGCTGGGTTCGATCGCGCTCATCGTCTACCTGCGCTCGCCGAAGAGCCTGCTGCGCCCCCGGCGGGACGCGATGCAGTTCCGCTGGCCCTTCTTTCGCGACATCCTGCGCGTCGGGCTCGTCGCGTCGGTGGCCACGGTGGCCACCAACCTTTCGATCGGCATCGCCACGGCGCTGACGGGGCATTTCGGCACCGGTGCGCTCGCCGGCTACGGCACCGCGTCGCGCCTCGAATACCTGCTGGTGCCGCTGGTGTTCGGGCTCGGCGCGCCGATGGTCGCGATGGTGGGCACCTGCATGGGCGCTGGCCAGCATGAGCGCGCGCTGCGCGCCACCTGGGCCGGCGCGGGGCTGGCCTTTGCGCTGACCGAGGCCATCGGCCTGGCGGCGGCGCTGTTTCCGCGCCCCTGGCTGCTGTTGTTCGGCAGCGATCCCGCGATGCTCGAGACCGGTGCCCAGTACCTGCGCCTGGTCGGGCCTTTCTACGGCTTCTTCGGCGTCGGGCTGGCGCTGTACTTCGCTTCGCAGGGAGCAGGCCGCCTGATGTGGCCGGTGCTCGGCAACCTGGCGCGCCTGGTGGTGGCCGGGCTCGGCGGCTGGCTCGTGCTGCGCGCGGGCGGCGGGCTCGCGGCCGTGTTCGCGGTGCAGGGCGCGGCGCTCGTGGTGTATGGCGTTGTGATCGCCTCGGCGATCGCGGGCGGCGCATGGTTCGGCCGCGTCGGGTGGCCTCGCACGCCGGGCAGTCTGTTGCGGCGCATGGCGCAGGCCTGAATCTCTTTTTTCCACCCGGGACCCTGTCCCTGAAAGGCGCTTCATGAGAATCAAGGACTCCGTAGTTTTCATCACCGGCGCCAATCGCGGCCTCGGGCTCGCATTCGCCAGGGCGGCACTCGCGGGGGGCGCACGCAAGGTCTATGCAGCCGCGCGCGATGCGAGGCAGGTTGCGCTGCCGGGCGTGGTGCCGATCACGCTCGATGTGACGCAGCCCGCGCAGATCGAGGCGGCCGTGCGCGCTTGCGGCGACGTCACGCTGCTGGTCAACAACGCAGGCATTTCACGCGGCAGCAAGCTGCTGGACGACGGTGCGATGGGAGCCGCACGCGCGGAATTCGAAACCAATTTCTTCGGCGTGTGGGCGCTCTCGAAGGCCTTCGCACCGGTGCTCGGCGCGAACGGCGGCGGCGCCATCGTGAACGTGCTGTCGGCACTGAGCTGGACGACGTTTCCGTCCGTGGCGACCTACAGCACCACCAAGTCGGCCGCATGGTCGTTGAGCAACGGGCTGCGCAACGAACTGGCGGGGCAGGGCACGCAGGTCACGAGCCTGCACGTCGCCTACATGGACACCGACATGGCCGCGCACGTGCCGGGCCCGAAGGCCTCGCCCGACGAAGTGGCGGCACTGGCGCTCGCGGGGGTGGAGGCCGGCCTGCCCGAGGTGCTGGCCGATGCGGTCTCGCGCCAGCTCAAGCAGAGCCTGTCGAGCGACACGCCGGCCTACGCGGCCGTGCCGGCCGCCGCCTGAACGCCTGCGGCGCGCGCTCAGTAGCGATAGGGGTTGTGGGGCCGGCGGTCGTAGCGGTTGGGCACGCCGTCACGGTCGTAGTCCCTGCGGCCATGGCGGCGGTGCTCCCAATGACGGGGCCGATGGTCGTGGTCGCGGTAATAGCGCGAACCGTAGTAGTGGTGCGGCGGGGGCGGCGGCGCGTAGTAGTGATGGCGCGGCGGCGGCGGGTGGCCGGGCACCACGTAGACCTGGGCCTGGATGAACCCGTCGCCCGAGCGGGCCTGCGCCGGGGCGCTGAATGCAGCGATGGAGAGCAGGGCGGCGGCGCAGGTGGCGAATGCAAGCTTTTTCATGGCGACTCCGATGGAGTGGTTGGAAGCCCTATCGTCGGGGCGCCATGTGAACGCTTTGTAAGGCTGAAGCGAAACCTTATGAAGAGCTGTAAGCCGCAGCCCCGTGCGGTTTCAGCGCGGCGCGGGCAGCAGGCGCCGCAGCGCCTCGAAGAACAGGTCGGACTGTTCGCGTTCACCCTGGATCTGCGCGGCCACGTGCGCGGCCATCGCGGGGTCGACCGGCACCAGCGGCCGGCCGGTGGACTGCGCGATCACCTGGTGCAGGCAGGCGCGCTCCAGGTAGTAGAGATCGTCGTAGGCATGCGCGATCGTGGCGCCGGCCACCACCACGCCGTGGTTCGCGAGAAAGGCCACGTCCTTGCCGGCCATCGCGCGCGCGATGCGTTCGCCCTCGGCATCGTCGAGCGCAAGGCCGTTGTAGACCGCGTCGATCGCGATGCGGTTCATGTAGCGCATCGCGTTCTGGCTCAGCGTCGGGTCGAGCGCGCGGTCGGCCGTGAGCGTGAGCGCGGTGGCATAGGGCATGTGGCAGTGCAGCACCACCGCATGGCCGGTCAGCCGGTGCACCGCGCCATGGATGAACAGCGCGGTCGGCTCGACGCGGTGGCGGCCGGCCAGCACCTCGCCATGCACGTCGATCAGCACGATGTCGTCGGGGCCGACCTCGCTCCAGTGCAGGCCGCGGGGGTTGATGAGGTAGCGGTCCTGCGCGCCGGGCAGCATCACGCTGAAATGGTTGCACACGCCTTCGGACAGGCCGTGGTGGGCGGCAGCGCGCAGCGCGAGCGCAAGGTCTTCGCGCAGGGTGCGCACGGCGGGGCTGGCGTATTGCTGCTGGTCTGCGGACATCGCGCGTTCCTCGTGGATATGGATATGGATGAATGGATGAAAAGAGTTCAGGCGCGCGCCGTGCCCGTGTAGGCGGCGACGAAGCGCTCTGCGTCGGCACGCACCTGCGCTGCCGGTTTGCCGGGCTTGTAGAGCGCGGAGCCGATGCCGAAGCCTGGCGCACCGGCCGCGCGCCATTCGCCCATGTTCGTCGGCGTGATGCCGCCCACGGGCATCAGCGGCGTGCCCGGTGGCAGCACCGCGAGCAGGGCCTTGACCACGGCCGGCGACGCGAGTTCGGCCGGAAACAGCTTGAGGCCGGTCGCGCCCGCCGCCAGCGCCCCAAAGGCCTCGGTCGGTGTCATCACGCCGGGCAGGCAGACCATGCCGAGCCGCACGGCCTCGGCGATCACGTCGGCATTGAAGTTGGGCGCCACCACCAGTTCACCGCCCGCGTCGTGCACATGGCGCACCTGCTGCACGTCGAGTACGGTGCCCGCGCCCACGAGCGCGGCCGGAAAGCGCGCGCGCATCAGCGCAATGCTGGCGTAGGGATCGGGCGAATTGAGCGGCACCTCGAGCAGCCCGAAACCCGATGCGACGATCGCATCGCCGACGTCGGCGGCTTCGGGCGGCGTGAGGCCGCGCAATATCGCGACGAGCGGCAGCGTGCGCATCGCCGCATCGAACTTTTCGTGGGGCGTGTGGGTCATGGCGGAGGGCTCCTGTCTGCGTCGAGGAAGCCGGACAGCGCGTGCAGTCCGGCCCATGTGGCTTCGGCACCGAGCATGCGCGTGGCGACGCCCGTGGTGCGCAGTGCGAGCGCATAGCGTTCGGTCAGCGCGGGCGCGCCGATCAGCACCACCTCGCCGAAGGCATGCAGCGATTGGGTGCGCAGCTCTTCGCCGATCAGCAGGCCCGACAGATAGCTCGAGAGCTCCTGCGCGGGCAGGCGATCGAACAGGGCGAGCGTGCGCGCCCCGAAGGCGTTGTGCAGCAGGCCCTGGCCATTGTCGGCGCGCGCCACGCCCTGCACGAATGCGGCCTCGTCGAGCGGCGCGTCGGCCTGGAGCGTGCGCGCGAGGATCGAATGCTCGCTCAGCAGCGCATAGAACTCGCCCGTCATGAAGGTGCGAAAGCCGGTCACGCGGCCCTTCTTGACGGTGGCCCACTTGTTGTGCGTGCCGGGCAGCACGAAGACGCCTTCGTCCGCGCCCATCAGCGCCATGGCGCCGAGGATCTGCACTTCCTCGCCGCGCATCACGTCGGGCACGCCGTCGTGCGCGTCGCTGAGGCCCGGCACGATCGCAATGCGCGCGCCGGGGAATGCACCATTGATGTCGATGATGCTGCGCCCGATCTCGACCCGGCCCGCGGGGCAGGCGCAGTAGGGCGCCTCGGTCCAGCCCTGCTTGCTGCCGGCCATGCCGGAGATCAGGCAGCGCATGCCGGCCGGCTGCATCCAGTCGGCGAAGAGCGATTCGAACACCGCGGGAAAGCCGCCCGCGGGCACCTTGAGGATGCCGCGCGGGTCGCTGCGCTCCTCGAGCACCTTGCCGCCGGCATCGAGCAATGCGCCGCGCAGCGAGCTCGTGCCCCAGTCGATCGCGACCAGCCTGGCCATGCTAGTGGTTGTCGCGCGGTACGAACGGGCCGCGCCGGCCGCGCAGGAACGCGAGGTCGGCGCCCTGGTCGGCCTGCAGCACCGTGTCGACGTAGAGCTTCCAGTAGCCCGAATCGAGCGGCGCCTTGGGCGCGACCCATTTTTCGCGCCGCTTCGCGAGCTCTTCGTCGCTCACGTGCAGGTGGAGCCTGCGGTTCGGCACGTCGAGCTCGACGATGTCGCCGTCCTGCACCAGCGCCAGCGGCCCGCCCGCCGCGGCCTCGGGCGCGGTGTGCAGCACCACGGTGCCGTAGGCGGTGCCGCTCATGCGTGCGTCGCTGATGCGGACCATGTCGGTGATGCCCTTGCGCAGCACCTTCGGCGGCAGCGGCATGTTGCCGGCCTCAGCCATGCCGGGGTAGCCCTTGGGGCCGCAGTTCTTGAGCACCATGACGCAGTGCTCGTCGATGTCGAGGTTCTCGTCGTCGATGCGCTTGTGCAGGTCGTCGGCGCTTTCGAACACCACCGCGCGGCCCTTGTGCACCAGCAGCTCGGGCGTGGCGGCGCTGGGCTTGATGATCGCGCCGTTGGGCGCGAGGTTGCCGCGCAGCACGCAGATGCCGGCCTTGTCCTTGAAGGGCTCGGCGAGCGGGCGGATCACCTGCGGGTTGTAGTTCTCGGCGTCCTTCACGTTGTCCCACAGCGTCTGCCCGCTCGCGGTGATCACGTCCTTGTGCAGCAGGTCGGCGATCTCCTTCATCACCACCGGCAGGCCGCCGGCGTAGCAGAAGTCTTCCATCAGGAACTGGCCCGATGGCTGCAGGTTCACGAGGCAGGGGAGCTCCGAGGCGATGCGGTCGAAATCGTCGAGCGTGAGTTCCACGCCGATGCGCCCCGCGATGGCGAGCAGGTGGATCACGAAGTTGGTCGAGCCACCGATGGCCGCGTTGACCTTGATCGCGTTCTCGATCGCCTGGCGCGTGAGGATCTTCGACATGTTGAGGTCTTCATGGACCATGTCGACGATGCGCCGCCCCGCCATGCGCGCGAGCACGTTGCGGCGGCCGTCCACGGCCGGGTAGGCCGCATTGCCCGGCAGCCCGATGCCGAGCGACTCGACCATGCTCGCCATGGTGCTCGCGGTGCCCATCGTCATGCAGTGGCCGTGGCTGCGGTGCATGCAACTCTCGGCCTCGAAGAAGTCCTGCAGCTTGAGCGTGCCGGCACGCACCTGCTCGCTCATCTGCCACACGCCGGTGCCCGAGCCCAGTTCTTGTCCGCGCCATTTGCCCGAGAGCATCGGCCCGCCCGAGACGCCGATGGTCGGCAGGTCGACGCTGGCGGCGCCCATCATGAGCGCGGGCGTGGTCTTGTCGCAGCCCATGAGCAGCACCACGCCGTCGAGCGGATTGCCGCGGATGCTCTCTTCCACGTCCATGCTCGCGAGGTTGCGGTACAGCATGGCGGTGGGGCGCAGCAGCGTCTCGCCGAGCGACATCACCGGAAACTCGAGCGGGAAGCCGCCGGCCTCGTAGACGCCGATCTTGACCTGCTCGGCCAGCGTGCGGAAATGCGAGTTGCAGGGCGTGAGCTCGCTGAAGGTGTTGCAGATGCCGATCACCGGGCGGCCGTCGAACTGGTCGTGCGGCACGCCCTTGCCCTTGACCCAGCTGCGGTAGATGAAGCCGTCGCGGTCGGTGCGGCCGAACCATTGCTGGCTGCGCAGGTCTTCGGGTTTCTTCTTCTTCGGCGGGGTGCTCATCGTTGTCTCCGTGACTGGAAGGGGATGTTGGCAGGTCAGGGTTTTTCCTGCCGTTAACAATTTTCAATCATCATATGATAAGCGCGACACGCCATCCGTCGTTCAGGGTTTGCGAGCGGCCGGAACAGGGACAGGACAACAACCACAACGCAACAGGCATGATCAAGAACGTCCACGGAAACACGGTCGACCGCATCGGCAGCGACATCGTCGCGGGCCGCTACGCGCCTGGCGCGTCGATTCCGCCGGAGCCGCTTTTGTGCGAGGCGCTCGGCGTGAGCCGCACCGTGGTGCGCGAGTCGATCAAGTCGCTGATCGCGAAGGGGCTCGTGACCAGCGGCCCGAAGGTGGGTACGCGCGTGCAGCCCTCGGACCAGTGGAACTGGTTCGACGCCGACGTGATCGTCTGGCAGACGCAGGCGGGCCTCTCGGCCGAGTTCCTTCGCGACCTGCAGGACCTGCGCCGCGTGGTCGAGCCCGCCGCGGTCGGACTGGCCGCGCTGCGCGCCACGGCCGAGGACATCGCCGAGATGGAAGACGCCTACGCGGGCATGAAGCGCGCGATCGAGTTCGGCGGCGACTACATCACGCCCGACCTGCGCTTCCACCAGGGGCTGATCCGCTCGAGCCACAACCGCATGCTGGTGCAGATGAGCCGCGCGCTGGGCGCACTGCTGCGCACCAGCTTCGAGATCTCGACCAGCCGCAAGGACGGGCCTGCCACGTCGCTGCCGCTGCACCGCGCGGTGCTCGACGCCGTGATCGCGCGCGACTCGGCCGGCGCCGAGCGCGCCGTGCTGGTGTTGATCGACGGCGCGCGCCATGACATCGAGCAGGTGCTGGCGTCGCGCAGGAAGCTGCCGCGCATCAGCCGGCCGGCCACGCAGCTCAAGGCCTTTCCGCTCTAGCGCGGAAAGGCCCCATCCATTCCATAACAACACTGCAAGACAGGAGAGACGGTGATGAAGAGAGCAGTCGACGGTTTTTTTCGCGTGCTGGAGTTCCTCGTGGTCGTGTGCATGGTGGCGATGGTCGTCATGGTGTTCGGCAACGTGGTGCTGCGCTACGGCTTCAACTCGGGCATCTCGGTGTCGGACGAGATGTCGCGCTACTGCTTCATCTGGCTCACCTACATCGGCGCCATGGTGGCCATGCGCGAGGGCGCGCACCTCGGCGTCGACACGCTCATCAAGCACCTGCCGCGCACGGGCAAGAAGGTCTGCTTCTTCCTGAGCCAGTCGCTCATGCTGTTCTGCAATGTGCTGTTCTTCATGGGCACCTACGAGATGCACGAGCTGCAGGTGACCAACGTCTCGCCCGTGGTCGGCATCTCGATGATCTGGATCTACGGCATCGGCTACGTGGTGTCGGTGGTGATGGCGATCTTCAACGTCGACAAGCTCTGGCGGCTGTTCAGGGGCCAGGTGCCCGACCATGAACTGATCCAGGTCATGGAGTCCGAAGACCAGGTGCTCGAAGCCTCGGCGCACGCGAAGGTGGCACGATGACCGTCACGATCTTCATCGTCTCGCTGCTCGGTGCCATGGCGCTGGGCATCCCGATCTCGTACTCGCTGCTCGTGTGCGGCGTTTCGCTGATGGGTTGGCTGGCCTATACCGGTGGCCTGCCGGCCTTCGACAGCCAGATCATCGCCCAGCGATTCGTCGATGGCGCAGACAACTTTCCGCTGCTCGCGGTGCCGTTCTTCCTGCTCGCGGGCGAATTCATGAACGCGGGCGGACTGAGCCGGCGCATCGTGAACCTGGCGATGGCGTGGGTCGGGCACTATCGCGGCGGCATGGGCTACGTGGCCGTGCTGGCGGCGATCATCATGGCCTCGCTGTCGGGCTCGGCCGTGGCCGATACCGCCGCGCTCGCCGCGCTGCTGATCCCCATGATGAAGGCCGCCGGCTACCAGCTGAACCGCTCGGCCGGCCTGATCGCTGCGGGCGGCATCATCGCGCCGGTGATCCCGCCGTCGATCGGCCTCATCGTGTTCGGCGTGGCCGGCAACGTGTCGATCACCAAACTGTTCCTCGCGGGCATCGTGCCGGGCATCCTGATGGGGCTGGCCGTGGGCGTGGCCTGGTGGATCGTTGCCAAGAAGGAGAACGTCAAGTCGTCGCCGCGCGTGCCATGGGGCGAGCGGCTCAAGGTCACCGCGCAGGGCAGCTTGGCGCTCGCGCTGCCGGTCATCATCATCGGCGGCATGAAGTTCGGCGTGTTCACGCCCACCGAGGCCGCGGTGGTGGCCTCGGTCTATTCGCTGATCGTCGGGCTCTTCGTCTACGGCGAGCTCAAGGTGCGCGACCTCTACCGCCTGACGCTCGCGGCCGGCAAGACGACCGCGGTGGTGATGTTCCTCGTCGCGGCTGCGATGGTCAGCGCCTGGCTCATCACGGTGGCCAACATTCCCGCCGAGGTGGTCTCGATGCTCGAGCCCTTCCTCGACAACAAGATCCTGCTGATGTTCATGATGATGGTGCTGATCGTCATCGTGGGCACCGCGCTCGACTTCACGCCGACCGTGCTGATCCTCACGCCGGTGCTGATGCCGGTGGTGCTCAAGGCCGGGATCGACCCGGTGTACTTCGGCGTGCTGTTCATCATGAACAACGCCATCGGCCTGATCACGCCGCCCGTGGGCACCGTGCTCAACGTGGTCAGCGGCGTGGCGCGCATCTCGATGGACGATGCCTTCAAGGGCGTGATGCCGTTCTTCATCGCGCACCTGGTGGTGCTGTTCGCACTGGTGTTCTTCCCGCAACTCGTGACCGTGCCGCTCCAGTGGTGGATGGGGCGCTAGCCTTTTTTCTGTCAGTCCGTTCAATCAACCAACCCTCGCAATCGAAGGAGACAAGCATGCTGTTTCGCAGAACCCTGATGACCGCCGCCCTCGTGGCCGGCGGCCTGCTCGCATCGACCGGTGCCATCGCCCAATTCGCCGAACGCACGATCAAGTTCACCAACGGCGTGAACGAAGATCACCCGGTCGGCGTGGGCGTGAAGAAGATGCAGGAAGTGCTGGCCGCCAAGACCGGCGGCAAGATGAAGATCGTCGCCTTCTGGGGCGGTGCCGCGGGCGGTGACCTGCCGGCCACGCAGGCGCTGCGCGCGGGCACGCAGGAGATGGTCTGCACCTCGAGCTCGCCGCTGGTGGGCATCGTGAAGGAGCTCGGCGCCTTCGACCTGCCGTTCCTTTTTGCCAACGAGAAGGAGGCCGACGCGGTGCTCGACGGCCCCGCGGGCGAGTACTTCAACAAGAAGCTCGAGGCTGCCGGCCTGGTGAACCTGGCCTACTGGGAGAACGGCTTCCGCAACCTCACCAACAGCAAGAAGCCGGTCGCGAAGGCCGAGGACTTCGAAGGCGTGAAGCTGCGCGTGATGCAGAACAACATCTTCCTCGACTCGTTCAAGACGCTCGGCGCCAACGCTGTGCCGATGTCCTTCGGCGAGGTGTTCACAGCGCTCGAAACCCGCACCATCGACGGCCAGGAAAACCCCTTCGTGACCATCGAGACCTCGAAGTTCAGCGAAGTGCAGAAGTACCTGAGCGTCACGCGGCACGCCTACACGCCGTTCCTGATCCTCTACAGCAAGAAGCTGTGGGACCAGCTCAACCCGCAGGAGCAGGCGGTGCTGCGGGAGGCCGCGAAGGAAGGCCAGAAGGTGCAGCGCGAAGCCAATCGCGCGCTCAACGAGAAGTCGCTCGCAAACCTGCGCAAGACGATGACGGTGAACGAGGTCTCGGCCGCCGAGCAGAAGCGCATGCTCGAGAAGGTCAAGCCGGTGTACGAGAAGAACGTGCCGACGATCGGTGCTGAGGCTGTGGGCGTCGTGACCGATGCCCTGAAGAAGGCGCGCGGAGGCTAGTCCAGGCCCACCCCCGAAGCGGCTCACTTCGTGTAGCCGCCTCCCCCTCAAGGGGGCAACACCAGCGGCCCGGCGAGGCCGGTTCCGCGGTGTCCCCGAACAGGCTTTGCTGCGCTTGCCGGTGCAAGATCATTGAACGTGCCCATGAAAATCACGCAAGTCGAAACCATCCGCCTTGGCGAATTCCCCAACATCCTCTGGGTTCGCCTGCACACCGACGAGGGCCTGGTCGGCCTCGGCGAGACCTTCATGGGTGCGGAGGCCGTCGAGGCCTACCTGCATGAATGGGCGGCGCACAAGCTGCTCGGCACCGATCCGCTCCAGATCGAGGCGCGCAACCGCGACATCACGGGCTACCTGGGCTGGCGCGGATCGGGCGTCGAGACGCGCGGCAACTCGGCCGTGGACATCGCGCTGTGGGACCTCTTCGGCAAGGCCGCCAACATGCCGGTGCACACGGCGCTCGGCGGCAAGAGCCGCGACGCCATCCGCATCTACAACACCTGCGCGGGCTACCAGTACATCCGCAGCGCCACCAACCAGACGAGCTCGAACTGGGGGCTCGCCAACAACAACGGCCCCTACGAAGACTTGCAGGGTTTCCTGCACCATGCCGACGAGCTGGCCGAATCGCTGCTGTCCGAAGGCATCACGGCCATGAAGATCTGGCCCTTCGACCCGGCTGCCGAGAAAAGCCACGGCCAGTACATCAGCAACGCCGATCTCGACACCGCGCTGGAGCCGTTCCGCAAGATCCGCAAGGCGGTCGGCAGCAAGATGGACATCATGGTCGAGTTCCACAGCCTCTGGCGGCTGCCGATGGCGCAGAAGATCGCGCGGGCGCTGCAGGAGTTCGACACCTTCTGGCACGAGGATGCCATTCGCATGGACAGCCTCGACCTGCTCATCCAGTACGCGCGGGACTGCAAGGCGCTCGTCTGCGCGAGCGAGACGCTGAGCTACAAGTGGGGCTTCAAGGACTACCTGCAGACCGGCGTGGCCGGCGTCGCGATGCTCGACCTGAGCTGGTGCGGCGGCCTGACCGAGGCGCGCAAGATCGCCGCGATGGCCGATGCCTGGCAGCTGCCGGTGGCGCCGCACGACTGCACCGGGCCGGTGGTCTGGGCCGCATCGACGCACCTGAGCCTGCATGCGCCCAACGCGCTGATCCAGGAGAGCGTGCGCGCCTTCTTCACCGGCTGGTACAAGGAGCTCGTCACCGAACTGCCGAAGGTCGAGAACGGCATGATCAGCCTCAACGACAAGCCGGGCCTGGGCCTCGAGCTGCTGCCCGACCTGCACAAGCGCGCGGACGCGATGGTGCGGGTGTCGAAGGCCTGAATCAGGGCGCGGATGCCCTTCAGTCCGTGCGCAGCCGCAGCAGCGCGCGCACGAAGCCGTGGTCCGAGCGCGAGCGGTCGCGGCCTTCGTGCAGGTGGTCGTTGAAGTAGTCGACCCGGCGCACGTCGCCCAGGCTGTTGCGGCTCGCCGCGACGAACTCCTCGCTCACGAAGATCTGGTCGAGCACGGCCGGAAAGCCCTGGTGGATGTGTGAATAGGCAACGTCTTTCTTGAGCGCCGATTCGCCCTGCATCTCGTAGGCGTTGAAGAGCGCCACGTCGCGCGCGCCCTTGTCATAGGCGACCTCGGCGGTGGCGGCCACCAGCTGGGTGGTCACGCTGTGCGGGTCGTCGTTGAAGTCGCCCATCACCACCAGCGGCACTCGCGTGTGCGCCAGCAGGTCGATCACGATGCAGCGCAGCGCGGCCGCCTCGGCACCGCGCATGAGCAGCGAGCGCAGCGATGCCATCACGCCCACCTTGCGATCGTCGCGGTCCTCGAGCGGCTGGCCCGCCGCATCGAGCAGGAACTTGGGCCGCTTCGACTTCAGATGCACCGTCAGCACGTGCACCGTCTGCCCGTGCTTCATGCGCACCGTGACGAGGAACGGCGGGCGCTCGAATCGCGTGTGCCGACCCAGCCCGGGCACTTCGACGCCGAAGCCGGGCGGAAAGTCGACGAACGATTGCGCGTGCTCGACGTGCAGCCGCGTCGCGATTCCCACGCGCGGCGTGCCCTGTGCGCCGTTCAGCGGCGGCGTGTTCTCGGCACCCGGCACCGAGACGAAGTCGTAGCGCAGGCCGCTGCGCGCGATGGCGGCCTTCAGCGCGGCTTCATCCCAGACTTCCTGCACCGCGAGCACGTCGGCATTCAGCGTGCGGAAACGCTCGCCGATCCATTCGATCTTGCGCTCGTGGTCGCGTTCGTCGTAGGGCTCCTGGTTCTCGTAGAAGACCCGGTGCGGGTTGGCGAGATTCAGCAGGTTGCAGGTGGCGACGAAGAGGGTGGCGTAGTTGGGCGGAATGGAAGGCATGGCGTCGGATTGTGTCTTGTCTTGAAGCATCGCTGAGCCAAGCAAAAAGGGCACCGAAAGGTGCCCTTTGTTGTGGTGCAAGGCGGGTGTTCCACCCGCGCCTGGGCTCAGCGCCCGAACGAACGGCCGCCGCCGCCCGAGCGGTTGCCACCACCGCCACCGCCGTAGCCGCCGCCACCCGAGCGGCCACCACCGCCCGAACGGTTGCCACCGTAGCCGCCGCCGCCCGAACGACCGCCGCGCCCGCGGCCGCCGCCCATGTGGTCGACGCTCGTGCGCAGCGGATCGGGCTGGCCTGCCGCGCCAGCGACCGCTTCGGCGCGCAGGTGCGCCACCTGGTTGGCCTGCGTGGGGCTGTGGCTGTTGCCGTGGTGGCGCGGTTGGCGCTCTTCATGCGGCAGGTGCTGGTGCGGTGCGTGCTGATGCGGCGCGCTGCGCGCCGGCCCCTGGGGGCCACGGCCCTGCGGCGGGCGGGCGCCCTGGCCGCGCGGACCCTGGCCTTGGCCGCCTGCGTTGGCATTGCGGCCTTGGCCGCCGCCGCCACCACCGCCACGGCGCTGTCCGCCACCATTGCCTCCACCGGCGTTGCCGCCGCCACCCTGGCCGGCCTTGTTCTCGCGGATGCGCTGCAGCATCTCGGTGCGCGCGGCCTTGGCGGCCGCCTGCATCACGTCGCGGCTCGGTGGACGGCCCGCGCCGCCCCAGATGGTCTGGCGGCCCATGGCGATCGGTTCGGCGCGCTCGCCTTCCTCGGGGCCGAAGCCCTCGATGAACTGCACCGGGATCGTCTGCTTCGTGAAGCGCTCGATCTCCTGCATGAAGCCTTCTTCGTCCATGCACACGAAGCTCACGGCCTCGCCGCTCGAACCGGCACGGCCGGTGCGGCCGATGCGGTGGACGTAGTCTTCGCTGACGTTCGGGATCTCGTAGTTGACGACGTGCGGCAGTTCGTCGATGTCAATGCCGCGGGCCGCGATGTCGGTGGCCACCAGCGCGCGGATCTCGCCGCTCTTGAAGCCGGCCAGGGCCTGCGTGCGCGCGCTCTGGCTCTTGTTGCCGTGCAGCGCCATCGCCTGGATGCCGTTCTTGGTGAGGAATTCGGCCACGCTGTTGGCACCGAACTTGGTGCGCGTGAACACGAGCACCTGGCTCCACTTGTTCTCGTTGATGATGTGCGCGAGCAGCGCCTTCTTCTTGCCGCGGCCCACCGGATGGATCACCTGCGTGATGCGCTGCACGGTGGTGTTGCGCGGCGTGACCTGGATGCTCTGCGGGTTCTTGAGCAGCGTGGCCGCGAGGTCGCGGATCTCGTCGCTGAAGGTGGCCGAGAACAGCAGGCTCTGCTTTTGCTTGGGCACCAGCGCGAGGATCTTCTTCACGTCGTGGATGAAGCCCATGTCGAGCATGCGGTCGGCTTCGTCGAGGATCAGCATCTCGACCTGGCCCAGGTCGAGCATGCCCTGCTGCTGCAGATCGAGCAGGCGGCCGGGCGTGGCCACGAGAATGTCGACGCCCTTCTTGAGCTTGCTGATCTGCGGGTTCATGCCAACGCCGCCGAAGATCACGGTCGAATCGAGTTCGAGGTACTTGCCGTAGGTGCGCACCGATTCCTCGACCTGCGCGGCGAGTTCGCGCGTCGGCGTGAGCACGAGGGCGCGCACGCCGGTGCCGCCGAACTTGTTGGTGGCGCGCGTGCCGGTGCTGAGCTTGTGCAGCATCGGCAGCGTGAAGGCGGCGGTCTTGCCGGTGCCGGTCTGGGCGCCGCCGAGCAGGTCGTGGCCTTCGAGGACGGCGGGGATGGCCTGGGCCTGGATCGGCGTAGGGGTGTCGTAACCGTGCTCGTGCACAGCCTTCAAGATGGCAGGGGCCAGCTTCAGTTCGTCAAAATTCATTGGAAACAATAAGCGCCATACACGGCGCAGTGGTATCGGCCCGCTTGGCGTCCTGGTGACGCCGAGCCAGTCAAGGCAGATGAAGGTCAGGGGGTGGGAGCCGGAAAGTCCACCCTCGCGAGAGGGTTGGCGCCTGGGAGTGCCCAGGCTGATGGGCTTTCTTCGTCCCCGGCAGAGAGCCGGCGTTGCGGGCAACTGGACCCGGCAACGCCGCTATTGTCGCATGAGTCGGGGGTGAGGGCGCCGATTACCTGCAGCCGGTCACGCGTTTGAGCGTCGAAAGCAGGCGTTGGAACAGCCGATCGCTGTAGGCCCGGGTCGGATGAATACCGTCTTGCAAGTCGTCAGGGCCTTCGAAGCGCACCGCGTTCCAGTCGACGAAGGTGACCTTCTTGTCGACAGCCACGAGGCGGGTGAGCTCGTTGTAGTGGTCGCGCCGCATCAATTGGGCCTTGCGGATGTGCAGCGCGGGCGTTTCGACCTGGCGAGAGAAACCGGTGAGGATCGGCTCGCGGCCTTCGGCGCGAAGGCGTTCGATGATGTCTTGCAGCGCCTGGACGTAGCGGGATGGCTTCACATTGCGCCATGCGTCGATGACACCGCTTTCGATCACGACCCAGCGTCCGCTGCGCGTGAGGTCGTCCAGGCGGAGGGCGAGGTCGGTCAGCAGGACGTCAGGCGCAGAGTGATCGATGAAAGTCAGGGCGGGGTACTGTTCTTGGAGCGCGGCGATCGGCCGCTCCGGAGTTCCGTTGGCGGACACGATGCTGTCGGCGTAGATGTCCACGGTACAGCGTGACGGCGCCCTGGCCCGTGGTGTTGCCGGGGGGCGGGCCGTCGGTGTATGGGCGGCGGGTCGGGCGGCGGGTCGGACGTCGGGCGCCGCAGGATTGCCGGCGGCCAGGCGGTTGGCGCCACCGCCACAGCCTGTCAGCACGAAGAGGCCGGCGCAGAGAAGAATGCCCGGCACGGACCGAGTTGGCGCTCTTCGAGGCATGCGCGACAATGGCCGCGACCTGCGCAGCCAGGTGTTTTTGGACATTGATTTCCCTGATGAGCGAGCGGCGCGTCGAGACAATCGGCGCCTCGTCGGCCGCACTTGGCGTGCGCAGCGATTTCGGTGGCCTGAGCCTACCAACGCCTTCCGGGGGCAGCGGTCGGCAGAAAGCCGGGAGCAGGGTTTTTTTCACGAATGCCTTTGCGAAAATGCAAAGTGCCACCCGGTTGCCCCCAGGCTTTTTCAATTGCGTGCCAAATCAGGTGTCGCACGCCGGGCCGAGAAGCCTTCAGCAGGTGCCCGGCATAATTTGCCCCAAGCTCCAACCGATTTCACCCACACACACCATGGCTCAATACGTCTATTCGATGAACCGTGTCAGCAAGACCGTGCCGCCCAAGCGGCAGCTCTTGAAAGACATTTCGCTTTCCTTCTTCCCCGGCGCCAAGATCGGCGTGCTCGGCCTGAACGGCTCGGGCAAGTCCACGCTGCTCAAGATCATGGCGGGCGTCGACAAGGAGTTCGAGGGCGAGGCACTGCCCATGCCCGGGATGACCATCGGCTACCTGGAGCAGGAACCCAAGCTGAACCCCGAGCACACGGTGCGCGAATCGGTCGAAGAATCCATGGGCGCGGTGTTCGCGGCCAAGGCGCGCCTCGAAGAGGTGTACATCGCCTATGGTGCCGAGGACGCCGACTTCGATGCGCTGGCGGCCGAGCAGGCCCAGCTCGAAGCCATCATCGCCACCGCCGGTACCGACTCCGAGCATCAACTCGAAATTGCCGCCGACGCGTTGCGCCTGCCGCCGTGGGACGCCAAGATCGGCCTGCTGTCGGGCGGTGAAAAGCGCCGCGTCGCACTGTGCCGCCTGCTGCTGTCCAAGCCCGACATGCTGCTGCTCGACGAACCGACCAACCACCTGGACGCCGAATCGGTCGAGTGGCTCGAAGTGTTCCTGCAGCGCTTCACGGGCACCGTGGTGGCCATCACCCACGATCGCTACTTCCTGGACAACGCCGCCGAGTGGATCCTGGAAATGGACCGCGGTCGCGGTATCCCCTGGAAGGGCAACTACAGCACCTGGCTCGAGCAGAAGGGCGAACGCCTGGCGCAGGAGCAGAAGAGCGAAGAAGCCCACGCCAAGGCCCTGAAGAAGGAACTGGAGTGGTCGCGCCAGAACCCGAAGGCACGCCAGGCCAAGAGCAAGTCCCGCCTGGCCCGCTTCGAAGAGCTGAGCGACATGGAATACCAGAAGCGAAACGAAACCCAGGAAATCTTCATTCCGGTGGCGGAGCGGCTCGGCCAACAGGTGTTCGAGTTCCACAACGTCAGCAAGTCCTTCGGCGACCGCGTGCTGATCGACAACCTGAGCTTCACCGTGCCGCCGGGCGCGATCGTCGGCATCATCGGCCCGAACGGCGCCGGCAAGTCGACGCTGTTCAAGATGCTTGCGGGCAAGGAGAAGCCGGATTCGGGCGAGGTCATCATCGGTCAGACCGTGAAGATGGCCTTCGTCGACCAGCACCGCGACGAGTTGGCGTCCGACAAGACCGTGTGGGAAGACATCTCGAACGGCCTCGACATCATCAACGTCGGCAAGTTCCAGATGGCGAGCCGTGCGTATGCGGGCCGCTTCAACTTCAACGGCGCCGACCAGCAGAAGAAGGTCGGCACGCTGTCGGGCGGTGAACGCGGCCGCCTGCACCTCGCCAAGACGCTGATCGCGGGCGGCAACGTGCTGCTGCTCGACGAGCCCTCGAACGACCTCGACGTGGAAACGCTGCGCGCGCTCGAAGACGCGCTGCTCGAATTCGCGGGCACGGTCATGGTCATCAGCCACGACCGCTGGTTCCTCGACCGAATCGCCACGCACATCCTCGCGGCCGAAGGCGACAGCCAATGGACCTTCTTCGACGGCAACTACCAGGAGTACGAAGCCGACAAGAAGAAGCGCCTGGGCGAAGAGGGTGCCAAGCCGAAGCGCATGCGCTACAAGGCGTTGAAGTAGGTTCGCCGGTTTCGAGTCGCTGTTCCCGCCTCAGGGTGCGGCAACAAGGGCGCGCGGTTCCGCAAGGGGCTGCGCGCTTTTTTCATCGTCCGCTGCAAACACCTCGCGCGCGGCCGCGAGCCCGTTCAGTGCAGCCGGAAAGCCCGCGTACACCGCCATCTGCATGATGACTTCGACCACCTCGTTGCGCGTGACGCCGACGTTGAGCGCGCCCTGGATGTGCACCCGCAGTTGCGGCGCGGCATTGCCCATGGCCGTGAGCGCGGCCACCACGGCAATCTCGCGCGAGCGCAGGTCGAGGCCGGGGCGCGAATAGATGTCGCCGAACGGAAACTCGATCAGGAGGCGCGCGAAATCGGGCGCGATGCCGGCCAGGCTCTCGACGACCTTGACGCCGCCCTCACCGTCGATTTCGTGGAGCTTCGCCAGCCCGCGCTCGTAGCGCAGGTTGGGGTTGTCGTGGCTTGCGTGGGTGTTGTCCGTCATCGCTCGTCTTTCCTTCGGGCCCAAGGCCCGGTGACGAGGGACGCTTCGGGTCGATGGCGCGGTAGTGCGCGATCTTGAGCGACAGCGCCTGCATGGATTGCTGCAGCGCCGCCACCTTGGCCTGAACGTCTGCCAGATGCTGTTCGAGCATCTCGCGCCGCGCCCCGACACTGGCGTCCCCCTGGCTTCGAAGCCTGGCGAAGGCCTGCATGGCCTGGATGGGCATGCCGGTCTCGCGCAGGCGCAACAGGAAGGCCAGCCAGTCGAGGTCGGCGCTCGCATAGCGGCGCTGGCCGCCGGGTGCGCGATGCACCGCGGCGATCAGTCCGATGCGCTCGTAATAGCGCAGCGTGTGGGCCGTGAGGCCGGTGCGCTGTGCGACGTCCGCGATGGTCAGGCTGTCTTCCATGGCGGCAATTCTCGAAGTTCGAGCGCGCTCGAAGTCAAGCGCTTTCTTGGGGCTCTGCGGCTGCGCCTGGGGCCGCGCGCGGCGCGAAATCGCCAGGCTGGGGCCAGCGCAGCTGCACGCGCTTCTGCACCGTGTGGATGTTGTTGCGCAGCGCATAGAGCTCGTCGGCGTACGAGAGCGGCACGGCCACCTTGTTGACCACGCGGTCGAGTTCCTCGAGTTCTTCGAGCAATTCGTCGCGCGCGCCCTGATGCGCGTCGACCTTGGCCTCGATGTCGCGCAGCCGTGCGTACCAGCGGAACACGCGGCGCCGCACGCGGAATTGGTAGAGCGGCGGCACCACGCGGCTCAGCGGCAGCATCAGCACCAGCAGGCCGCCGAGCACGAGCCACATGCGCTCGATCAGGTTGCTGGCCCAGAACGGCAGGTAGCGTTGCCAGAACGGCGGCGTGCCGTTGATGGCACGGTCGCCCTCGGGGCTCACGGGCAGTTCGCTGGTGCGGGTGTTCGGAAAGTCGCGCGCGCGATTGAACCAGCCGGCATCGCTGTGCACGCCCTGCGCGGCCTCGGCGAAGAGTTGCCGCAGGGCGGAATGGGTTTCCTCGCGCGAGAGCAGCGAGGTGGTGGCGGCCAGCAGCGTCACGTCCGAAGGCGGCAGGTCGCGCGCGAGGTCGACCACGCCGCGCGGCAGCGTGACGGCCGACAGAAACGGAAAGCGCCGCGAGTAGGCGTCGGCCTGGCCAAAGTCCATCAGCTTGATGTCGCTTGCGCGCAGCAGCCGTTGCACCTGCGGCGATTCGGGCGCCGAGGCGAGCACGATGGCATCGAGCAGCCCCGCCTGCAGCGCCTCGGTGGCGGCGGCCTGCTCGAGGTTCGACAGCTGCAGCGCATCGGCATCGATGTGGTTGGCCTTGAAGAGCCGCTCCATGATCTCGGGCAGGCCGCTGCCCGGCATGTCGACGTTGACGCGCAGGCCGCGCAGTTGCGCGAGCGAGGTCAGCGTGCCGGTCTTGCGGTCGACCTTCAGCGCGGAATCGGCGCGATAGAAGAGCCAGATCGGCTCGAAGAACAGGCTGCCGAGGGAAGTGAGCCCGGCTTCCTCGTCGGCCACCGGATCGGCGCTGCCGCCGCGAACGAAGCCCACGTCGGCACTGCCGTTGCGCAGCAGATCAAGGTTCTCCGACGAGCCCGAGGTGGCCTTGAGCTCGACCTCGATGCCGCTCGCCTTGAGTGCCTCTGCGTAGCGCTTGCCGAACTGCGAGTAGGCGCTGCCGCTCGGCCCCGTGGCCAGCGTCACGTGGCGCGGCGGTTGCGGATCGAGCCACCAGTAGGCGGCGATCAGCACGCCGATCACCAGGAAGACGACGGGGCCGGCGGAGGCGATCAGGTCGCGGATCGACAGCAGGATCAGCTTCAGAGTCTTGGGCATGGCCATGGTGGGATCAGTCTTTGGTTGCGGCCGCAAGGTCGGCCGCAGAAGGGATGTGCAGCGCGCCGACGGTGACCGCACGGGCGGCCAGCACGGCACGCAAGGTGGCGCGCGCCACGGCCTCGGCGGCCATGGTGCCGAGCACCGTCATGCCGGGCCGGGCGCCGGCGTCGGGCCCGTCGATCGGCACGCGGCCGGTGGCGAGCGCGAACAGCGTGTCGCCGTCGCTCATGGTGTGCACGGGGTTGATGGCGCGCGCGAGGCCGTCGTGCGCGACGCTCGCCAGTCGGTTGGCCTGCACCTTCGTGAGCACCGCGTCGGTCGCGACCACGCCGATCGTGGTGTTGGTGCCCGCGAGCAGCGGCCGCGGCAGTTCGCCGCGCAGCAGGGCGCGGCGCGTGTCGCGCAGCGCGCGGCCGTCTTCGGTGCGCGCGCCGGCCACGGGCAGAGCGGTGTCGGGGTCGATGACGTCGCCGAGCGCGTTCACCGCGATCAGTGCGCCCACCGTCACGCCGCCGACCGTGACCGAGGCCGTGCCGATGCCGCCCTTCATCGCGCTCTGCAGGCCGAACAGCTTGCCGACCAGCGCGCCGCTGCCCGCGCCCACGTTGCCTTCGGCCGGCGCCGCGCGGCTCGCCGCCTCGCACGCGGCGTAGCCCGCATCGGCATCGGGGCGGATGCGCGCATCGCCGAGCGGCAGGTCGAACAGCACCGCGGCGGGCACGATGGGCAGCGTACCGAAGCGCACGTCCAGCCCGGCGCCGTGTTCTTCGAGCCAGCGCATCGCGCCGTCGGCCGCGGCCAGGCCCCAGGCGCTGCCGCCCGCGAGCATCACGGCGTGCACCTGCTGCACCAGGTTGCCGGGCGAAAGCAGGTCGGTCTCGCGCGTGCCGGGCGCGGCCCCGCGCACGTCGACACCGGCCACCGCGCCCTCGCGCGCGAGGACCACGGTGCAGCCGGTGGGGCGGCGGGTGTCCGAGAAGTGGCCGACTTCGATGCCGGCGACATCGGTGATGGCGCCGGAGGAGGGCGCGGCCGGGAAGGAGCTTGCGGATGACGGAACTGGCATGTCGGCAGATTATGGGACTGCACCCTCTACGATCAGCGCCATGACAGTTGCAACAAGTTTTTCCGCGCCGGCCGCCGTGCGCCATGCGGTCGTGATCGGTGCGGGTGCGGTCGGCAGCGCCACGGCGATCGAAGCCCTGCGTGCGGGGCTGCGCGTGACGGTCGTCGAGCCCGGCGAGCCCGGCGGGCCCCATGCCACGAGCTACGGAAACGCAGGCTGGCTCTCGTCGCACTCGGTGGTGCCGCCCGCGCTGCCGGGTGCCTGGCGCAAGGTGCCGGGCTGGCTCGCGGACCCGCTCGGGCCGCTGGCCGTGCGTTGGCGCCATCTGCCGCGCGCCTTGCCGTGGCTGCTGCGCTACCTGGCCTCGGGCTGGACCGAAGCGCGCGTGCAGCGCACCGCCGATGCGCTGCGCACCTTGCTGGCCGATGCGCCGGCACTGCATGCGCAGCTGGCCGCCGAGGCCGGCGTGCCGCAGCTCATCGAGCAGCGCGGCCTGCTGCATGCCTACCGTTCGCGCGAGGAGTTCGAAGGCGATGCGCTCGCCTGGCGCGTGCGCGCGCGCACCGGCGTGCAGTGGGAGGAATGGTCGGCGGCGGAACTGCGGCAGCGCGAGCCCGACCTGGCCGATCGCTACACGCTCGGCATCTTCGTGCCCGAGGCGGGGCACTGCCGCGATCCGGGCGCCTACGTGGCCGCGCTCGCGCGCCATGCGCAGGCCGCCGGTGCCGAGCGCGTCGCCGCGCGTGCGACCGGCTTCCGCATCGAGGGCGGGCGCCTGCGTGCGGTGCAGACCGAGGCCGGCGAGATCGCCTGCGACGCCGCGGCGATCTGCGCCGGGGCGCGCTCGGCGCCGCTTGCCGCGGCTGCGGGTTCGCCGGTGCCGCTCGAGTCGGAACGCGGCTACCACGTGGTCATCGAAGGCGCCACAGCCGGCCCGCGCACGCCGACGATGGCGGCCGACGGCAAGCTCATCGCGCACTGGATGGACGGCGGCCTGCGCGCGGCCGGCCAGGTCGAGATCGGCGGGCTGGAGGCCGCGCCCGACTGGCGCCGGGCCGAGATCCTGCGCCGCCATCTGCTGTCGATGTTCCCCGCGGTGGCACAGGCGCACGCGCAGGCAGGCGGTCCGCAGGTGAAGCAATGGCTCGGCCACCGGCCCAGCCTGCCCGACGGCCTGCCGTGCATCGGGCCCGCGGCGGCCAGCCGCGATGTGGTGCTCGCCTTCGGGCACGGCCACGTCGGCCTGTGCGGCTCGGCGCGCACCGGTCGGCTGGCGGCGCAACTGCTGGCGGGCGTTTCGGCCGGGACGGTGCCCGAGACAGCGCTCGCGGCCTTCAGCCCCGCACGCTTCGGCTGACCGGCGCCGCCGGGTCAGCGGTAGTGCTGATAGACCCGGCTGCGGCCATCGGCCTGCACCAGCAGCACCTCGTAGGGATCGCGCCGGCCGCCATAGGCCGGGCCGTCCATGCCCGGCGAGCCGATCGGCATGCCGGGCACCGCGAGGCCGATCGCCTTGGGTTTCTCCTGCAGCAGCCGGCGCACCTCGCGCGCCGGCACATGGCCTTCGAGCGCATAGCCGCCGACCCTGCCGGTGTGGCATGAACCGAGCGCGGCCGGTATGCCGAGCCGTGCGCGCGCGGCGCCGTTGCCGTCGTCGTGCACGCGGGTCGCGAAGCCGTTCGCCTCGAGGTGCGCGACCCAGTCCTGGCAGCAGCCGCAGTTGGGATCTTTCCAGATCTCGATCAGCGGCGCGGCAGCCAGGGCGGCCAGCGGCCAGGTGGCGGTGGCCGCCAGCGCGAGCCCGGGGGCGGCGCGCAGCAAGAGGGTGCGTCTTTGCATGGTGAAGTCTTTCGGCGACATCAGTCGAATTGGGCGCGGGCCTTGTCGACCCACACCTGCAGGTTGTCGAGCAGGTCCTTCTGACTGAAGGAGCAGCTCTCTTCGCTGAACAGCGCGCTCGACTCGAGCCGGTCGAGCAGGTTCAGCAGCACCTCGCCGTAGCGCGGCGGCAGGCCGGCGAGCAGGTCGGCGCTCGCGCGGGCGTCGTTCGAGAACGCGGCGACCGAGCCGCCACTGCCGTTTCGCAGCGCCTCGAGCTGCGTAGCGATGGCGTCGAGCTGCCCTGCGGCCACGGCGTTCACGGAGCGGCCTTTCCGGGCGGCGGCAGCGGCAGGCCGCGCTCGCGCATCAGGTCGCGCAGCACGTCGGGGTAGTCGGTGATGATGCCGTCCACGCCCCAGTCCATGAGCCGCAACATGTCGGCGCGCTGGTTCACCGTCCAGGGCAGCACCTTCATGCCGAGGCCCTGCGCTTCGCGGATCGCCGCGGCCGTGAGATCGTTGTGCGCCGGCGACCAGCTCACGGGCGCCGGCGAGGCCCCCGCCGCGGCTTTCACGAGCTGTGGCGTCGAGGCGAAGGCCGCGGCATCGAGCCCGGCCGTCCAACGGCTGTCCTTGAGCGTGCGCGCGGAGCTCAGGTAGGCGCGCGGCACTTGCGGCGCGAGTTGGCCGACCCATGCCAGCGTGCGCCAGTCGAAGCTCTGCACCGTGACGCGGCCGCCCATCTGCGCCTTGTCGATCTCCGCGAGGAGGGCGCGCACCATCGGTTCGGGGCCGGCGGTCTCGTCGGGCCGGGTCGGATCGATCTTGGTCTCGATGTTGAACCGCACCGTGGCCGCATTCGCGCCGCGCGAACGCACCAGGTCGAACACCGCGGCCAGTGTCGGGATGCGCTCGCCGTCGCGCGGCTGCTGCAGCGCGAACTGCTTGCCGTAGTTGCTGGCCGGGTTGAGGCGGCCGACGTCGTAGGCCTGCAGCTGCGACGCCGTGAGCGCGCGGACCGCGGGGCCGCTCTTCGGCGCGAGCCAGGCGCCGTTGGCGTCGCGCGTGTGGTCGGGGTTGAGCCGGGTGTCGTGCGTGACCACGACCACGCCGTCGGCCGTGAGCCCGATGTCGAGTTCGAGCGTGGTCACGCCGAGGTCGAGCGCGTTCGAGAACGCGGCCAAGGTGTTCTCGGGCGCCAGGCCGCGGCCGCCGCGGTGCGCCTGCAGGTCGAAGTGCTGCTTGGCGTGCGGCAGGATCGCCTCGCAGCCGGCAGCCAGCATCGCGCCGGCCACGCCGGCAGACAGCACGGCACGCCGCGGAAGAAGGGATGTCATTTGAGCTGTACCTTGATGCCGTCGTCCTGCACCGTGATGTCGCCGATCTCGTAGGTCTTGCGTCCGACCGTGAGCTCCTCGGCCGTGAAGCTGCGCAGCACCTGCCCCTGGAGCAGCTCCTGCGCCACCAGCGCGCCGATCCGCTGCAGCCGCTCCGCATCGCGGCCCTCCACGCCCTGCAGCGTCAGGCGCTCGGCCTTGGGCTGGTCAAGCCGCAGCGCGCGTGCGGCAGCGTCGTAGCGCAATGCGCTGCTGACCGACACCAGCCCCTGGGCCGGTGACGCTGCCAGCAGCGGGCTCGCGATCGTCAGCACCGCCGTGATCGCGGCGCGGTTGCTGCGCGCATCGAGGCCCAGTTGCGGATCGCGCAGGCCGACCATGAAGATCTCGGCATAGCGCTCGGCCACCGGAAAGCGCTTCGCGATCTGCGCCTGGAGCTCGTCGCGGGTCGCGGTGTACTCGCTCGTGAAGAAATTGAAGCCGGCCAGCGCCGAGAACGGCAGCGGCAAGACCGCGGCGGCGCTCAGGGCGCGCAGCAGGCGGCGCCGGGATGCGGAAGGCGAACGATAGGGAGTCTGCATACGGTTCGGAGATTGCCACAGGCTGTGCGGTTCCCGCCATTGTCGCGGCCGCGGCGTGGCCGGCGCGCCGACAGGGCATCTTCCTACGCGCGCCCACCGCCAGCCGGACGACAACGGCGAACCATGCAAGGCGAGACGCGGATCGGAATCTCAGGCTGGCGCTATGCGCCCTGGCGCGGCCGCTTCTACCCGAAGGGCCTGGCCCAGCGGCAGGAACTCGAATTCGCCTCGCGCATGCTGCCCACGATCGAGATCAACGGTTCGTTCTATTCGCTGCAGCGTCCCGAGTCGTACCAGGCGTGGCACGACGCCACCCCGGACGGCTTCGTGTTCGCGGTGAAGGGGCCGCGCTACCTCACGCACATCCTCCGCCTCAAGGAGGTGCGCACGCCGCTCGCCAACTTCCTGGCGTCGGGCGTGTTCGCGCTCGGGGCCAAGCTGGGGCCGATCCTGTGGCAACTGCCGCCCACCTTCGCGTTCGACGCCGAGCGGCTCGACGACTTCTTCTCGCTGCTGCCGCGCAACGGCCGTTCGGCCCTCGCACTGGCGCGGCAGCACGACGAAAAGGTCGACGGCCGCGCCTTCCTCGAAGCGCCCGCGCGGCTGCGCCTGCGGCATGCGGTCGAGGTGCGGCATGCGAGCTTCGAGAACCCCGAGTTCATCGCCTTGCTGCGCCGGCACGGCGTGGCGCTGGTGGTGGCAGATACGGCAGGGCGCTGGCCGCTGCTTGAAGACCTGTGTACCGATTTCGTCTACATGCGGCTGCATGGCGACAAGGAGCTCTACGCCAGCGGTTATGACGACGCGGCGCTCGACCGCTGGGCGGCACGCATCGACGCCTGGCGCCACGGCCGCCAGGTGAAAGACGCACGGCTCGCGGGCCCGCGCCGCGGTGCGGGACGCAAGCCGCGCGACGTGTACTGCTACTTCGACAACGACGTGAAGGTGCATGCGCCCTATGACGCCGCGCACCTCGCGGCGCGGCTCGGCGTGGCCACCGGGCTTGGCGCCGACGACGGCTTCGGCCTGCCGCCGGGCATGGAAGCGCGCGGGCGCGGGCGCGCCGCAGGCGCGTCGCCAAGGTGACGCTCCCGGGGGCTTCCCCGATGCGAGCAGCGCACCGCTCGGCTTAGGCTGCGGCCTGTCTTTTTCCTCGTCCTCCTTTTGCCCGCCCGACCGACCATGCAATCACGCCCGCACCACAAGTTCTGGCCCAAGCGCCTGCCGTATTCGATCACCGTGCCCGCCACCTCGCTGTGGCACAACCTCGCGACCTCGGCGGCCCGCTATCCGGACAAGGCGGCGCTGGTGTTCTTCGGCCGGGTGGTGTCCTACCGCGCGCTGGCCGACCAGGTCGAGCGCCTGGCCGGCGCGCTGCATGCGATGGGTGTGAAGCGCGGCGACCGCGTGGTGCTCGACATGCAGAACTGCCCGCAGCTGGTGGTGGCGCATTTCGCGATCCTGCGCGCCAACGCGGTGGTGGTGCCGGTCAATCCGATGAACCGCGCCGAGGAACTCAAGCATTACATCGTCGACCCCGATGCAAAGGTGGCCATCACCACCGGCGACCTCGCGGGCGAGTTGGCCAAGGCCAGCAACGCGCTGCCGCCAGAGGAGCGGCTGGCCCACCTGATCGTCACGCAGTTCACCGACGCCTTCGACGCCGACGCGACCGGCGACGACGCGCCCGCGCCGGCCTGGAAGGACTGGCTCTGCACGCGCCATGCGCTGCCCGAACTGGAAGGCGGCAAGGTCACCGCCTGGACCGATGCGCTGGCGGCCGGCCACGCCGCGCCCGCGCACGTGGTGGGTGCCGACGACATGGCGCTGCTGCCCTACACCAGCGGCACCACGGGCCTGCCCAAGGGCTGCGTGCACCATCATTCGAGCCTCATGCACAACGCGGTGGCGGGCCAGCTCTGGGGCCAGGCCACGTCCGAGGCGGTGGTGCTCGCGGTGGTGCCGATGTTCCACATCACCGGTGTGGTGAGCATGATGCACACCGCGATCCTCGCGGGGGCGACGCTGGTGGTCATGCCGCGCTGGGACCGCGACGTGGCCGGGCGCCTGATCTCGCGCTGGAAGGTCACGAGCTGGACCAACATCCCGACCATGGTGATCGACCTCATGGCCAGCCCCAACTTCGCGAGCTACGACCTTTCGAGCATGAACTACATCGGCGGCGGCGGCGCCGCCATGCCGCAAGCCGTGGCGCAGCGCCTGTTCGAGCAGTACGGCCTCAAGTACCAGGAAGGCTACGGCCTGACCGAAACCGCCGCGCCTTCGCACACCAGTCCGTCGGAGAACCCCAAGCAGCAGTGCCTGGGCATTCCGTTCATGAGCACCGACGCACGCGTGGTCGACCCCGACACACTGGTGGAACTGCCGGTCGGCGAATCGGGCGAGATCATCATCCATGGCCCGCAGGTGTTCCAGGGCTACTGGAAGCGCCCCGACGCGACCCGCGCGGCCTTCGTGGAATTCGAAGGCAAGCGCTTCTTCCGCTCGGGCGACATGGGCCGCATGGACGAGGACGGCTACTTCTTCATCACCGACCGGCTCAAGCGCATGATCAATGCGAGCGGCTTCAAGGTGTGGCCGGCCGAGGTCGAGCTGCTGATGTTCCGCCATCCCGCGATCCAGGAAGCCTGCGTGATCTCGACCAAGGACAGCTACCGTGGCGAGTCGGTGAAGGCGGTGGTGGTGCTGCGTCCCACGCACAAGGACACCACCGAGCAGGAGATCATCGACTGGTGCCGCGAGAACATGGCGGTCTACAAGATTCCGCGCAAGGTGCAGTTCGTCGACGCGCTGCCCAAGAGCGGCAGCGGCAAGGTGATGTGGCGGCTGCTGCAGGAAGACGAGAACGCTTCGGCCACGCCTGCGGCCGCCGCGTAACAGGCGGTTCGCAGGCGCGGCTTCGGGCGCTTCGCGCGGAGAATCCGTGGCTTTCGCCGCCACGGTTCCTCGCCTCCTCGCTGCCCATGCTCCCGCGCTTCCTTCGTTGCCTGCTCGCCTGCTGTGTCCTGGTATTGCCGATGGCGTCGCAAGCCGCCGCGCGGACCTGCCTCGTGGTCGGCATCAGCGACGGCGACACGCTCACCGCGCGGTGCGGGCGCATCGGGTCCTACGAAGAAGTCCGGGTGCGCATCTCGGCCATCGACGCGCCCGAATGGTCGCAGCCCTATGGACGGCGCAGCAGGCAGGCCCTGAGCCGGCTGTGCCACCTCGAGCAGGCGCTCATCACCGAGCGCGAGATCGACCGCTACGGCCGCACCGTGGCCGACGTGCGCTGCGACGGCCGTGACGCCGCCACCTGGATGGTGGCCGAAGGCTGGGCCTGGGTGTACGACTTTCATGGCAGCGCTGCGCGGCACGGCGGCAGGCTGGATGAACTGCAGCGCAGCGCGCGCACGCAGCGCTCGGGTCTGTGGGCCGGCGCCAGGCCCACGCCGCCCTGGAAATGGCGGCAGCGCCAGCGCGAGAAGGCGTCCGACGGTTTCCAGTTCTGAAGCCGGCGCCTGGCGCCGATGAGCGATGGTTCAAGTGCACCCGTGGATCCGGCTTCGTCGCCGGTCCACCGGGTGCGCCCCCCAGTGGGGGGAGGCGGCTACACGAAGTGAGCCGCTTCGGGGGCGTTCAAGACTCGCTGCGGCCCTGCACGTCGGCGACCACGCGCGCATGGCGCTGGAAGCTCCAGTAGGCGCTCGCCCAGTCCATCATCACGACGATCCGGTTTCGAAAGCCGATGAGGAAATACGCGTGCGCGAACAGCCAGAAGAGCCATGCGAGCCGGCCGCTGAAGCGCAGCGGACCGAAGGGCGTGCCGAGGTCCACCACCGCCGAGTTGCGGCCGATGGTGGCAAGATTGCCGTAGTCGCGGTAGCGAAAGGGCACGGTCGGCGCGCCCGCGATGCGTCGCAGGATGTTCGCGGCCGCCGCGCGGCCCATCTGCTTGGCGGCCGGCGAGACGCCGGGCACCGGCTTCGGCGGCTGGCCGGGCGCATGGCTCAGCGCCGCCGCGAGGTCGCCGACCACGCTGATCTCGGGATGCCCGGCCAGGCTCAGGTCGGGCTCGACCTTGACGCGCCCCGCGCGGTCGCATTCGGCGCCCGTCGCCTCGCCGAGCATGCGGCCGAGCGGTGAGGCCGCGACGCCCGCGGCCCACACCACGCAACTGCTGTCGACGCGGTAGCTGCCCGCCGGCGCACCGTCGGCACCGCCGCCAGCCTGCACTTCGAGGCCGCCGGCATCGATGGCCGTCACGCGCGCGTTGAGCCGCACGTCCACGCCGAGCCGTTCGAGTTGCTCGAGCGCCTTCTGGCTCAGGCTCTCGGGCATGGCCTGCAGCACCCGCGGGCCGCCCTCGATGAGCAGCACCTGGGCGCTGCCGGGATCGATGTGGCGGAATTCGCCCGCGAGCGTGTGGCGCGCGATCTCGGCCAGCGTGCCGGCCATCTCGACCCCCGTCGGCCCGGCGCCGATCACCACGAAGGTGAGCCGCGCGCGGCGGCGCTGCGGATCGGCTTCGGTCTCGGCGGCCTCGAACGACAGCAGCACGCGGCGGCGGATCTCGAAGGCATCGGCCAGCGTCTTGAGGCCGGGCGCGAGCGGCGCCCATTCGTCATGGCCGAAATAGCTGTGCGTGGCGCCCGCGGCGACGATGAGGTGGTCATACGCCACGCGGTTGCCATTGGTCAATTGCACGGCACGTGCCGCAGGGTCGATGGCACCGACCTCGCCAAGCAGCGTCGTGATGCGCGGCTGACGGCGGAACAGCGCGCGCACCGGCGCCGCGATCGACGGTGCTGCGAGCCCGGCCGTGGCCACCTGGTAGAGCAGCGGCTGGAACAGGTGGTGGTTGGTCTTCTCGATCACCGTCACGTCCACGTCGGCCCGTTCGAGCTTGCGCGCGGCTTCGAGGCCGCCGAAACCGCAGCCGACGATGACCACGTGCGCACGGGCGGAGGCGTTGGGGCTTTGCATATCGAACCGATGATACGCAGGCGCCGTGCACGCCGGCGCGTCTTGTGCGAAAGTGGACGTTTGAGCGACCGACCGACGCTCACATTTGTCCCGGCGGGGGAGTGCGCGAACTTGTCCTACGTCCCGCCTTGACGTCGATCGGCTACAACTTCTGGTTGACCCGACTGGAGACACCATGACGCTACCCCGGCCGATCACACCGACGGCGAGCGTGCTGCGCGACAGGTTCCGCGAAGTGCGAAATGCCACCCTGGCGCTCGCTGCACCGCTCTCGGCCGAAGACCAGTGCATCCAATCGATGCCCGATGCGAGCCCGACCAAGTGGCACCTCGCGCACACCACCTGGTTCTTCGAGACCGTGCTGCTCCAGCCGCATGCCGCAGGCTACAAGCCCTTCGATACGCGCCTGCACTTCCTCTTCAATTCCTACTACGAGGCGCTCGGCCCGCGCCATCCGCGTGCGCAGCGCGGGCTGCTCACGCGGCCTTCGCTCGAGGAGGTGCAGGCCTATCGGCGCCATGTCGACGAGGCGGTGCTCGCGTGGCTCGACAGCGGCATCGACCAGCAAGACTGGCCCGCGGTCGAGCCGATCCTCACGCTCGGCCTGCACCACGAGCAGCAGCACCAGGAGCTGCTCGTCACCGACATCCTCCATGCGCTGTCTTGCAATCCGCTGCTGCCTGCCTACAAGCCCGCTGCGGGCCCTGCGCTGCGGCTCGCGACCGTGCCTGCGCCGATGCGCTGGCTCTCGCAGCCGGGCGGCGTGGTGCAGGTCGGCCACGAAGGCCCGCACCGCGGTTTTGCCTTCGACAACGAGACACCGCGCCACGCAGCGTTGCTGCAGCCGCATGCGATCGCCGACCGGCTCGTGAATTGCGGCGAGTACGCGCAGTTCATCGCCGATGGCGGCTACCGGCGCCCCGAGCTCTGGCTGTCCGACGGCTGGGCCGCGGTGCAGTCGCAGGGCTGGCGGCATCCGGCCTATTGGCTCGACGCCGATGACCCGCGTCTCGATGCAATGACGCAGCAGCAGGCCGGCTGGCATGTCTTCGGGCTGCACGGCGTGCGGCCGATGGAGCCCGATGCGCCCGTGTCGCAGTTGAGCTTCTATGAAGCCGCTGCCTACGCAGAGTGGGCCGGCGCGCGGCTGCCGACCGAATTCGAGTGGGAGGCCGCCGTCGATGCGCCGGGGATTTCGCAGATGACCGGCCACGTCTGGCAATGGACGCGCTCCTCCTACGACCCGTACCCCGGCTTCAAGCCCATGCCCGGCATCGCGGCCGAATACAACGGCAAGTTCATGGTCGGGCAACTGGTGTTGCGCGGCGGCAGTCTCGCGACCCCGACCGGCCACGCGCGGCCCAGCTACCGCAACTTCTTCCCGCCAGCCGCGCGCTGGCAGTTCTCCGGGCTGCGGCTCGCCAAAGACCTTTGAATCATGCGCAATCCTTCGAGCTCGCCGTCCTCCCTCTCGTTCGCCACGGCGCAGCAGCAACAGCCGCAGCGCCAGCCCTCCACCGGTGCGCCGCTGTCCGAATTCGGCCGTGCGATGCTGGCGGGCCTGTCACGCCGTCCGCGCCGCATTTCGCCCAAGTTCTTCTATGACGCGGCCGGCTCGCAGCTGTTCGACCGGATCTGCGAACTGCCCGAGTACTACCCCACGCGCACCGAGCTGCGCATCCTCGGCGAATGCGCCGCGGAAATCGCCGAGCAGGTCGGCCCGGACGCCGAGATCGTCGAGTTCGGTGCGGGCTCGCTGACCAAGGTGCGGCTGCTGCTCGATGCGCTCGAGGCGCCGAAGCGCTATCTGCCGATCGACATCTCGGGCGAGCACCTCGAGGCCGCTGCCGAGCGGCTCAAGGCCGACTATCCCGCGCTCGCCGTGCAGCCGATCGCGGCCGATTACACGATGCCGATGGTGCTTCCCGCGCCGCTTGCGGGCGCGGGCAAGCGCGTGGGCTTCTTCCCCGGCTCGACGATCGGGAACTTCGAACCCGACGAGGCGCTGGCGTTCCTGCAGCTTGCGGCGCGCATGCTGCGCGGCGGCGGGCTCCTGATCGGCGTCGACCTCGTGAAAGCCCCCGACCGGCTGCATGCGGCCTACAACGACGCGCAGGGCGTGACCGCGGCGTTCAACCTCAACCTGCTGCGGCGCGCCAATGCCGAGCTCGATGCCGACTTCGACCTCGATGCTTTCGCGCATTCGGCGTTCTACAACGCACCGAAGCAGCGCATCGAGATGCACCTCGTGAGCCGCCGCGCACAGACGGTGTCGCTCGGCGGCGAGCGCTTCGAGCTCGAGGACGGCGAAACCATCCACACCGAGTACTCGCACAAGTTCACCGTCGACGGGCTGCGGGCGCTGGCGGTGAAGGCGGGGTTTCGGCCGGGGAAGGTGTGGACGGATCCTGAGAGGCTTTTCAGCGTGCATTGGCTGGGGGCTTAGTTCCGGGGCCGGGTTTCGCCCCGGCGGGCGACTCACTTTCTTTTGCTTCGCCAAAAGAAAGTAAGCAAAGAAAAGGCGACCCTGCTGTCTGTGTCCCTCCGCTTCGCTGCGGGCAACCTGCGGTGCTCGGCCCGGGGATATTCACCAGAACCTTCGCTTCGCTCGGCTGCTGTATTACTCCCTCTCCCTCCGGGAGAGGGCGGGGGTGAGGGCGGCTGCGGTGGATCGAGCGCGCTTCTGCCAACACCGCCGGCCCTCACCCTGACCCTCTCCCGGAGGGAGAGGAAGGGGAGCGGGAGGGGAGAAAGGGTCGAGCGAAGCGATGGCCCGTCGGTCTCCAAATCCCTTCTGGCTGCGCCGAAACGCGAGCACCGCAGGTTGCCCCGTAGCGCAGCGAAGGGGTCGCAGACAGCAGGGTCGCCTTTTCTTTGGCTACTTTCTTTTGGCGAAGCAAAAGAAAGTAGCTCGCCCGCCGGGGCGAGACCCGGCCCCGGAAAAAAACCAAAGCCCCAGATGCACAATACCCCCTCGCGGGCAAAACAAAGCCACAGACAAGAACGCCCGCACCCCTGGAGAGCAAGACCATGAAAGCAACCTGGAACGGCGTAACCATCGCCGAGAGCGACGACACCGTGCTCGTCGAAGGCAACCACTATTTCCCGATGGACTCGCTGAACCGCGAGCACGTCACCTTCAGCAATCACAAGACCACCTGCCCCTGGAAGGGCACGGCCAGCTACTACTCGCTGCTGGTCAACGGCGAGCTCCTCGCGGACGCCGCCTGGTACTACGCCGACCCCAAGCCCGAAGCCGAGCAGGTCCGGGACCGCGTGGCATTCTGGAAGGACGTGAAAGTCACTGCATCGTGACCACGGCCGCATTCGCGCCGCCGTTCGTCGCGCCTGCCGAGCTCACGGCCGCGCTGCGCGAGCAGGGTTACGCGGTGCTGAGCCCGCAGGCAGTGAGCGAATGGCTGGCCGTGCCGCTCGAGGCGCTCGAGGCGCTGCATGCCGACTGGAACGACCTTCCGCCCGACGAATACCTGAAGGACGGCGGCCGCTACCGCACGCGGCGCCACGCCTGCTTCACGGTCGACGGCGATGCGGTCGCGCAGGTGCCGCACCGCGCGCACTGGCAGCCGGTCGAATACAACGCGCTGCATGGCGGCATGCAGCGCTGGTTCGCGCCGATGCACGAGGCCACGATTGCGCAGCCGGCGTGGCAGCGGCTGATGCAGCGCCTCGCCGAGGCCGCGAGCGGCATGCGCGGCAATGCCGCGCGGCCGTGGTTCGTCGAGGCGCACCAGTTCCGCATCGACACCGCGGGTGGCATCGGCCGCCCCACGCCCGAGGGCGCGCACCGCGACGGGGTCGATCTCGTTGCGGTGGCGCTGGTGGGCCGCAGCGGCATCAAGGGCGGCGAGACGCGCGTCTTCGAGGCCAATGGCCGGCGCGGAGAGCGCTTCACCATGACCGAGCCATGGACGCTGCTGCTGCTCGACGACGCGCGCGTGATCCACGAATCCACGCCGATCCAGCCGCTCGACGAGGGCGGCGCCGGCTGGCGCGACACGCTCGTCGTCACCTGCCGCGCTGAGGGTTTCCAGGGGGATTGATCCCGCTGGTCCGAGTCCTACAGTGTCTGCCCCGGCACAGGGGTTAAATTCGAGGGCCGGCTCCGTGCGAGCCGCGCCTGTCTGTATGCGAACGAAAGTGAGGTCCGCCAATGTTCAATCACATCCTGGTTCCGATCGACGGCTCCGAAACTTCCATGCTCGCCGTCAGCAAGGCCAGCGGCCTGGCATTGGCTTTCGGAAGCCGGATCACGCTGATCCACGTGATCGACAACTATCCATTCATCGGCGTGGGCGCGGACTATGCGCTCGGCCAGAACGAATACCTGGCCGCTGCCACGGCCAGCGCCAATGCGGCGCTCGCGCGCGGCGTGGCCGCGCTGGCGGCCGAGGGCCTGCACAGCGACCAGCGCGTGATCGACGGCCATGTGGTGCACGAGGGCATCGTCGACACCGCGATCGCGATCGCAGCCGACCTGATCGTGATGGGCTCGCACGGCCGCAGCGGCATCGAGAAGCTGCTGCTCGGCAGCGTCACGCAGCGCGTGCTGCAGGACGCACCAATGCCCGTGCTCGTGGTCAAGGGCGCGCTGTAGCCGGCACCGAAAGATCGACCAGCGCAAACTCCGGCGCGCTGCAGAAGCGCACTGGCTGCTGCGTCGCCGGATGCACGAAACCCAGTTCGCTCGCATGCAGCAGCAGGCGCGGCGCGCGCGCACGAACCGCGCCGCTGCCATAGAGCGCATCGCCGAGGATCGGGTGCCCGAGCGACAGCAGGTGCACGCGCAGCTGGTGCGAACGCCCCGTCAGCGGCTCGAGCAGCACGTGCGTGGCCATCGATCCTGCCGCTGAAGGCATCGCGGCCGTGCCGAGCGCACGCCAGCGCGTGAGGCTGGGCTTGCCCGCCGGGTCCACCTTCTGCAGCGGACGGCGCGGCCAGTCGGCCATGAGCGGCGCATCGATGACGCCCCATTCGTCATCGTCGCGCATCGGCATCGCGCCATCCACGATCGCCTCGTAGCGCTTGTGCACGTGCCGGCCGGCGAAGGCGTCGCCGAGCGCGCGTTGCATCATGGGGCTGCGTGCCATCAGCACCAGCCCGCTGGTCGCCATGTCGAGGCGGTGCACGACCAGCGCATCGGGCCAGCGCCGCATCGCGCGCGCGCTCAGGCAGTCCTGCTTGTCGTCGCCGCGACCGGGCACGCAGAGCAGGCCGGCGGGCTTGTCGAGCACCAGCAGGTGGGCGTCTTCGTGGACGACGGCAAGGGCATCGGTATCGGGCATGGGTGCGCGCAGTGTAGAGAGCCCGCGCCCCTGCGCGGCCCATGGGGGCTCGGCTATCCTCGACGCAATGTCCGGCCCCGCTCCGTCTCCCGCTCCCGCCTCCGCTCCCGTTTCTTCGGCATCCAGCTTTTCCGACCTCCGGCGCGAACGGCCATTCATGCGGCTCTGGGTGGCGCGGCTCTTCGGCACCGCGGCCTCACAGATGCTGCTGGTGGCCATCGGCTGGCACATGTACGAACTCACCGGCAGCGCCTGGGACCTCGGGCTCGTCGGGCTCTACCAGTTCGTTCCCGCGCTGCTGCTGGCGCTGCTGGCCGGCCACGTGGTCGACCGCCGCCATCGCGGCCGCATCGTCGCGGCCTGTTTCGCGGTGCAGGGCATCGTGGCGCTGGTGCTGCTGGCCGCGGTGCTGCGCCAGGGCGATTCGCGCGGCCTGTTGCTGGGCCTGTCGCTGGTGCTCGGGGCGGTGCGCGCATTCCAGATGCCGGCGCAGCAGGCGCTGACGCCGCTGCTGGTGCCGCCCACCATGCTGCCGCGTGCGATGGCCTTCAGCTCGGCCGGCATGCAGGGCGCGATCATCGGCGGCCCCGCGCTGGGCGGGCTGCTGTTCGTGGCGGGCATGGCGGTGGTGTACGCCGCCAGCGTGCTGTGCTTCGCGGTGGCCTGCGCGCTGGTGCTGCGGCTGCGCTATGCCTACACGCCGGCCGCGCGCGAGCCGGTCACGCTGGCCACGGTGTTCGCGGGCGTCGACTTCATCTGGAAGCGCAAGCCGGTGCTGGGCGCCGTCTCGCTCGATCTTTTCGCGGTGCTGCTGGGCGGCGCGGTGGCGCTGCTGCCGATCTACGCCAAGGACATCCTGCACACGGGGCCATGGGGGCTCGGCTTGCTGCGCAGCGCGCCGGCGGTCGGGGCGCTGGTGATGTCGATCGCGCTCACACGGCGGCCGATCGAGCGCAACGTCGGCCGCACGCTGCTGATGGCGGTCGGCCTGTTCGGGCTGTGCATGGTGGTGTTCGGCATCTCGCGCAGCTTCACCGTGTCGCTGATCGCGCTCGCGGTCTCGGGCGGTGCCGACATGGTCAACGTGGTGATCCGCCAGACGCTGGTGCAGCTGGAGACGCCCGATGCGATGCGCGGCCGGGTGAGCGCCGTGAATTCGATCTTCATCGGCGCGAGCAACCAGCTCGGCGAATTCGAGTCGGGCGCGACCGCGGCGCTGCTCGGGCCGGTGGGTTCGGTGGTGCTGGGCGGCGTGGGCACCATGTTGGTGGCGCTGGGCTGGTTCCGGCTCTTTCCCTCGCTGGCGCAGCGCGACCGGCTGGTGGTGGCGCTTCAGCCGGGCGTGCGCAGGTAGGCGCGCGCCAGCGCTTCAGAAATGCGAGAACGCCGCGGGCACGTGGAGCGTGAGTTCGCTTTGCGCCTCGGCCACGCAGGGCAGGATCCAGCCTTCTGCCTTTTCCTCGGCGCTCAGCCCGGGCCATTCGATGGTGTGGCGCGCATGGCCCGAGACCACCCGGCAGATGCAGGTGCGGCAGGTGCCGTTGCGGCACGAGCTCGGCATTTCGATGCCGGCCGCCTCGGCCGCTTTCAAGAGGGTGGTGCCTTCCTCGGTGTCGAAGACCAGGCCCGAGGGTTCGAGCCGGACCTTCACCGCGCGGGCCGTGCGTGGTGCTGCTGCTCGCGGCGTTGCTCGCGCAGCATGAAGAGATAGAGGCTTTCGACCTTCTCGCGCGCCCAGGGCGTCTTGCGCAGGAACTTGAGGCTCGATGCCACGCTCGGGTCGGTGGTGAAGCAGCGCACCGGCACCATCTCGCCCAGGCGCTGCCAGCCATAGTGCGCGGCCAGCGCGGTGACGATGGCTTCGAGCGTGAGCCCATGCAGCGGGTTGCGCGGCTGGGCCGGCGGCTTGGGGGCCGCCGGGGGGCAGGGCGCTGGCGCGTCGCTCACTTGTTCTTGAGCTTGCCGCGCGGGATCACCGCGGTCGTCATGGTGCGCACCGGCTCGATGCCGCCGCCGCCCACCGGCTTCGGCGGCGCGGTGTCCTTCTTCGGTTTCTTGGCTTCCTTGTTCGTGCGTTGCTGACCTTTGGCCATATGGCGTCCTTCCGATGCCGCGTGCGGCGTTGATCAGCGGGCAGTTTAGCGGTGCGGCGACAATACGCGGTTCCATCCGATTTCCCAGCATTCATGTCCGATTACGAAGTTCGCCCCGCCACGATGCGCGACGCCAAGGCCGTCGCCGAGATCCACGCCCTGGCCGCCAAGGCTGCCTACGAAGGCATCCTGCCCGAAGAAGAGCTGCGCGCGCTGACGCCCGCCACGCGCGAGGCCAAGTGGCGCGAAGCCATCGAGTTCAGCGAGCCGCAAGTCCAGGTGGCGCTGCACGACGGGCAGGTGGTCGGCTTCGTCGGCTTCGACCGCTCGCGCGATCCCAAGACGCCGTCCACCACGGGCGAGATCTGGGCCATCTACGTCCGGCCCGAGCACTGGGGCAAGGGCGTGGGTGTCGCGCTCTGGGACGCCGCACGCGAAGGGCTCGAGGAAGAGGGCTGCACCACCGTGACCGTGTGGATCCCGATCCGCAACGATCGCGCCATGCGCTTCCACGAGCTCGCGGGCTTCAAGCGCGAGATGAAGACCGCCAAGACCACTGCGCTCGGCGCGGTCCGCATCGAAGAAATCCGGCTGAAACGCAGCGTGGTTTGAGCGGCTTGCGGATAAGCTCTCCGCTTCCCTTTTCATCAACTTCCGACCATCGCCATGGCCTCCAGCCTGCTCCTGCTGCTTGACGATATCGCCACCGTCCTCGACGACGTCTCGGTCCTTACCAAGGTTGCCGCGAAGAAGACCGCCGGCGTGCTCGGCGACGACCTCGCGCTGAATGCGCAGCAGGTCTCGGGCGTCAAGGCCGAGCGCGAACTGCCGGTGGTCTGGGCCGTCTGCAAGGGCTCGCTCGTCAACAAGGCCATCCTCGTGCCAGCCGCGCTGGCGATCGGGACCTGGCTGCCCTGGCTCGTGACGCCGCTGCTCATGGTCGGCGGCGCCTTCCTGTGCTTCGAAGGCTGCGAGAAGCTCGCCCACAAGTTCCTGCACAAGGAAGAGCACGCAGCCGACACGGCGCGCCACGGGCAAGCGGTGGCCAACGAGGCCGTCGACGTGGTCGCGGTCGAGAAGGACAAGATCAAGGGCGCCGTGCGCACCGACTTCATCCTCTCGGCCGAGATCATCGCAATCACGCTCGGCACCGTGCAGGGCCAGCCGTTCACCACCCAGCTCAGCGTGCTGGTCGGCATCGCGATGATCATGACGGTGGGCGTCTACGGCCTCGTCGCCGGCATCGTCAAGCTCGACGACGCGGGCCTGCACCTGAGCAAGAGCGCGAGCGCGGCGGCGCGCGGCCTCGGGCGCGGCATCCTGGCGGCGGCGCCATGGCTCATGAAGGGGCTCTCGATCGCCGGCACGGCGGCCATGTTCCTCGTGGGCGGCGGCATCCTGGTGCATGGGGTGCCGAAGCTCGGCCACGCGGTCGAGGCCTGGGCCCATGCCGCGGGCGGCGTGTTCGGCACGCTCGGCTCGATGGCGGCCAATGCGGCGGTCGGCCTCGTGGCCGGCGCCGTGGTGCTGGCGGTGGTCGAGCTCGTCAAGAAGGCCCGCCGCCGCTGAGCCTCAGCGCCGGGCCTCAGCGCCGCGCCTTGGCGCGCTGCACCAGGTCGACGACCACCAGCGCCACGCCGAGCACCAGCGCGAACCAGCCGACCAGGTAGGCGCCCGCGACCATTTCGAACCAGTGGCTGCTTTGCAGGAAACGCGGCGCCAGCAGCACGGCGGCGCCGATCACGATGCAGAGGATGCCGCGGTCGAGCGTGCGGAGTTGTTTGGAGGCCATGGTTTTCGGGCGTAAGCGATGTGCTGTGAAATTGGGAGATGCGCCATTGTCGCAAGGCGGGCACGGGCAGAATCGACAGCCCGCAGACCGAGGAAAAAGCCCCGCCATGACCATCGAGATCCCCAAGAGCGTGCGCCCGCAGGCCATCGCCTCCATCGAACGCTACTTCCGCGAGAACATGGATGAGCCGATCGGCAATGTCGCAGCCGGGGCGCTGCTGGGCTTCTTCCTCGAAGAAATCGGCCCGATCGTCTACAACAAGGCCGTGGCCGACGTGCAGGAGCGGCTGCAGGCCCGCGTGGCCGAAGTCGACCTCGAGGTGCACGAGGACGAATTCCAGTACTGGCGCAAGTTCGAGCGGCAGACGAAGGGCCGGTAGGCATCCTGGCGAGGCGGCCGGACGCTGCTGCAGAATCTGGGGCCATGCAACACCGCCGCCAGTCGTCCTTCTTTTTCCTCCCCGTGCCGCGCCGCATGCTCGCTGCCGTGCCGCTCGTGCTGGCGGCCTCGCTGGCCGGCGCGCAGCAGCAGAGTCCTGCCGCCTTTCCGCTCGACGCGGTCGGTTACCTCAACGAGGAGCTGCCGCGCATGGAGGCGGCCGTGGCCGCCAAGGATCGCAGTTTCTTTCACGGCGCGATCGCGCGCACTGTCGACTTCTCGGAGCGCTGGGGCTTCAAGGCGCAGGCCAACCCGGATCTCGCGCCGTACGCGACGTGCACCTCGGCGGTGATGGACTACACGGTGGTCGGCATGTGCCGGCTCATGCCCGGCGACGGCGCCTGCGAGCCCGGGCTGGCGCCGCGCTTCGAGGCCGACCTGCAACGCTGCCGCGAGATCGCGGCGGCCAACAAGAAATAACACCGCCCCTTCCTGTGGGCATCGACGGAGACACACCATGGACTACGCGCGCTACCAGACCCTTTCCATCACCCGCCGCGGCGCCGGCGGCGCGGTGCTCGACATCCAGATGCGCGCCGCCAACGGCAAGCTGCCGACCGCCGGCCATGACGGGCACCGCGAACTGGCCGAGATCTGGCGCGACGTGGCGACCGACGACAGCGTGCGCGCGGCGGTGCTGCGCGGCGAGGGGCTGGGCTTCTCGGGCGGCGGCGATCTGGCGATGGTGCAGGACATGACCACCGACGATGTGGTGCGCCAGCGCGTGTGGAAGGAAGCGCGCGACCTGGTCTACAACATCATCAACTGCGACAAGCCCATCGTGAGCGCGATGCACGGCCCGGCCGTGGGCGCGGGGCTCGTGGCGGGGCTGCTGGCCGATATCTCCATCGCCGCGAAGAACGCGAAGATCGTCGACGGCCACACGCGCCTCGGCGTGGCGGCGGGCGACCATGCGGCCATCGTCTGGCCGCTGCTGTGCGGCATGGCCAAGGCCAAGTACCACCTGCTGCTGTGCGAGCCCGTGAGCGGCGAGGAGGCCGAGCGCATCGGCCTGGTGTCGCTCGCGGTGGACGAGGCCGACCTGCTCGCACGCGCCTACGAGGTCGCCGACCGGCTCGCGGCCGGCAGCCAGAGTGCGATCCGCTTCACCAAGTACGCGCTCAACAACTGGCTGCGCCAGGCCGGTCCGACCTTCGACGCCTCGCTCGCGCTCGAGTTCATGGGCTTCGCGGGCGCCGACGTGCGCGAGGGCGTGGCCTCGCTGCGCGAGCGGCGGGCGCCGAATTTCGGCTGATGGGTACGGACTTCCGGACGCAGAGGACGCAAAGGTTTCGCAGAGATCGCAAAAGAACAACCAAGAATTTTCTGGCTCTCTTTTCTGCGCCTTTTGCGAAACCTCTGCGTCCTCTGCGTCCGGTTGTCCGCTTTCAAGCCCTGCGCAACCCCTGCAGCGTCTGCAACAGCACCACGCGCGTCTGCCCGAGCACCATGCCCTTCCACTCGTCGTTGTCGCAGTAGAACGCGTCGCGCAGTTGCCGGCGGATCTCGCGCTTCTGCGCTTCGGAAGCCTCGGGATGGCGGCGCAGCCAGGTGTCGGCGCGCAGGCGCGTGAGCACCTCCTGGTCGGGCAGGGTGCCGAACTCCAGGCCCATGGGCGCGATGCGCGCGCCCGGGCATTCGTCGTAGGCGATCGAGACCACCGGCCCCGAGACGTCGGCCGAGGCCGAGTCGCCCGCGAAGGGCGCGAACACGTCGGCGCCCCACCATGCATGCGCGAGCGCGAGGTCCTCGGGCGTGTTGCGCCCGGGGTAGATCTTCTCGCCGTGGCCGTACGGTCCGAGGCCGGTGTGGATGTCGATCCATCCGATGTGCGTGGCCGCTGCCGCGTAGCTGCGCAGGATGGCGCGCATCGTGCGGTTGCTCCACGACGGCGCGGTGCCGCCGTAGAAGAGCCCGTCGGGCGAGGTGTACTGGCCCTTGGTGACGGCTTCGCGGAAGGCGCGCATGCCGTGCTGCGCGATGTAGGCGGCCAGCGCCGCCTCGTCGGCAGGCGTCGGCGGCCAGGTGGCCGGCAGCACCAGCGGCTCGACCTCGGCATAGCCCGCGTTCACCGGCAGCGGCGCGCCGAAGTCGATGTGGTTGCGGTTCAGATCAATGTTGTCCTCGTTGGTGCGGTGCAGGTGCGAGAAGCCGTGCGGATTCACCGCATGCACCAGCAGCAGCGCCACGCCGGCCTGGTCGAGGCGGCCCAGCAGTTCCGCATCGTTGAGCGTGGCGACCTGCGCACCCGAGCCGCAGAAGCCCTCGGGGCCGTGCGTGCCGGAGCTCACGAGCAGCAGCTTCTTCGCGTCCTTTGCGCCGACCAGCGCCAGGTCGGTGGCCAGTTCCTCGCCGAGCGCGCCGCGGTGCGCGGGATGCACGAAGCTCTCGATCGTGGCGCTGCGCGCGGCGGCCGCGTCGAGGAACTTGGCGCGAGCCTCGGCATAGGTGCCCGAGAAGTGGCGGACGCTGCCGCCGGCGGATGTCTGCATGGAAGGATCTCCTGTTGTCGTGCGCGAATCATGGCGGAAAGACGGTGCCTGGCGCGCCGGGTTGCCACGGCGCATGCTTGTGCATCGCGCGCTCGAACAGCGCCGACGCGGTCCATCCGGCGAGCCAGGCGTGCAGGCGCGGCCACGGCTGCATGCCGAACCAGGCGGTATCGACCATCGCGAACTGCCGCACGAAAGGCATCACGGCGGCGTCGGCCAGTGTGGGCGCGGCACCGAAGAGCTGTCCGGCCGGGGCCAGCATGGTTTCAAGCCGCCGCAGGAAATCGGCGCCGCGCTCGCGCGCATCGGCATCGGGCGCCGCGTCCGTGAAGCGCTGCGGGTACTTGTAGCGGTCGAGCTGCGGTTTGAAGCCGTCGTCGCAGTCGGCCACCAGCGCGAGCATGTCGTCGAGCGTGCCCGTGGCCGGCGCCAGCCATTGCAGCGGGTCGCTCTGCCGCAACGCCCACAGCATGATGTCGAGGCTCTGCGCCAGCACCGTCCCGTCGTCCAGCACGAGCACCGGCACCGTGCCCTTGGGCGAGGCGGCGAGCATGTCGGCCGGCTTGTTCTTCAGCACCACTTCGCGCAGCTCGCAGCGCACTCCGCTCGCGAGCAGCGCGAGGCGTGCGCGCATCGCATACGGGCAACGGCGAAAGCTGTAGAGGACGGGCAGGCGGGCGTCGGGCATCGGGCGATCAGGCGCTGCATTCCCCGCAGGTGCCGTGCAGCGTGAACGCGGTCCGGCGTGCGTCGATGCCGTGCTTGCGCAGTTCCCGGCCGAGGCGGCTCATCACCTTGGGCAGCGCCGGATCGGCGGGCAGCGCGAGCACCTTGTGGCACAGGTCGCATTCGAACCGGTGGCCCGACGCGGCGTCCACGTGGCGCGAGAAGCGGTTGATGCGGTCGGCGCCGACCCGGCGGTCGCACAGGCCGGCCTCGACGAGCCGGTCGAGCACGCGGTAGACGGTCACCCGGTCGGGCCGCTGCCCGGCGGCGGCGGTGTAGGCGGCGACCAGGTCGTCGTGGGTGAGCGGGTGGGAGGCCTCGGCCAGCAGCCCCAGCACCGTCTGCGCGGCGCGCGTCGCGCGCAGGCCCGCGGCGCGCAGCAGGGCTTCGCTGTCGAGCGGTGGTGCGGCGGACGGGGCGGGCTTCGGGGGCAGGCGCATGGTTTTCTTGGAACCGCCATTGTGTTGCATTCCGCAAGTCCCCGGCCCGGCCTGTCCGAATGCGCTAAGGTCTGGTTCTTTGAGTCCTTTCGAATACCTTTTTCTTGCCGACCACCATGTCCCGTCCCGCCATCGAAATAGAAACCGCCCCCCATCCCACCGCCGCGGTGATCGTGATGCACGGCCTCGGTGCCGACGGCAACGACTTCGTGCCGATTGCGAACGAACTCGACCTGTCGGCCGCAGGGCCGGTGCGCTTCGTGTTCCCGAACGCGCCGGTGATCCCGGTCACCATCAACGGCGGCTACCAGATGCCGGCCTGGTACGACATCGTGATGTCCGACCTCGGCAAGCGCGAAGACGAGGCCGGCCTGCGGCGCTCGCAGGCGGCCATAGAGGCACTGATCGCGAACGAGAAGGCGCGCGGCATCGCGGCCGGGCGTATCGTGGTGGCGGGCTTCTCGCAGGGCTGCGCGATGGCGCTCATGACCGGACTGCGCCACACCGAGCGGCTCGCCGGCATCGTCGGCCTCTCGGGCTACCTGCCGATCGCTGCCACGACCGCGGCCGAACGCCATGCGGCCAACCACGAGACGCCCGTGTTCCTCGCGCACGGCCTGCAGGACCCGGTGGTGCCGTTGGCGCGGGCGCAGCAGTCGCGCGATGCGCTCGCCGCGCTGGGCCATCCCGTCGAATGGCACGAATACCCGATGGCGCATTCCGTCTGCATGGAGGAAATCGCCGACCTGAACCGCTTCCTGCTGCGCGTGCTTGCCGGCCCCACGCCGTGACCTCAGCCATCGAAAACGCAGCGGGCGCGCAGCATAGCGGAAGCCGGGTTTCCCTGCACGAGCAGTGCCGGTGCGCCCGTGCTACCTTCCAGCCCCTCAGAGATGGACGGGCATAAGAATATGAGCAGCAGATTGCAGGAGAGGCTGGGGGCGATCTCGGCCGCGCGGTTGAAGGGGATGCGTCGCGGCATCGAGAAGGAGAGCCTGCGCGCGCTGCCCGACGGCAAGCTCGCGCTGACGCCGCATCCGGCCGCGCTCGGATCGGCGCTGACCCACCCGCACATCACGACCGATTTCAGCGAATCGCAGCTGGAGCTCATCACAGGCGTGCATGCCGACGTCGACGCGGCCATCGACGAGCTGACCCGCGTTCACCAGTTCACCTACCGCGTGCTCGATTCGCTCGGCGACGAGCGGCTCTGGGTCTCGAGCATGCCCTGCGGCCTGCCGACCGACGAGACCATCCCGATCGGGCTCTACGGTTCCTCGAACGTCGGGCGCGCCAAGAGCGTCTACCGCATGGGCCTGAGCCACCGCTACGGCCGCCGCATGCAGACCATTTCGGGCATTCACTACAACTGGTCGCTGCCGGACGTGTCGAGCGAGCAGTACTTCGGGCTGATCCGCAACTTCCGTCGCCACGCCTTCCTGTTGCTGTACCTGTTCGGCGCCTCGCCCGCGCTGTGTTCGAGCTTCGTGGCGGGCCGCCCGCACGAGCTGCAGCCGCTCGGCGACGGCAGCATGTTCATGCCGCACGGCACCTCGCTGCGCATGGGACGCCTGGGCTACCAGAGCGACGCGCAGGCCTCGCTCGCGGTGAGCTACAACAGCCTCGAGGGCTACGGTGCGTCGCTGCAGGATGCGCTCACGCGGCCCTGGCCCGCTTATGAGGCGATCGGCATCCGCAATCTCGGCGGCGACTACAACCAGTTGGCCACCAGCCTGCTGCAGATCGAGAACGAGTTCTACGGCACCATCCGGCCGAAGCGCGTCATCCATCCGGGCGAGCGTCCGCTGCATGCGCTGCGCGAGCGCGGCGTCGAGTACGTCGAGGTGCGGCTGATGGACCTCGACCCGTTCGAGCCGGTCGGCATCAACGCGCAGACGATGCGCTTCCTCGACGTGTTCCTGCTGCAGTGCCTGCTGGGTGACAGCCCCGACGACACGCCGCAGGAGATCGCCGAACTGGCGCACAACCAGCACCTCACGGCCGCGCGCGGGCGCGAACCGGGCCTGCGCCTGCTGCGCGGGGGCCGCGAGGTGGCACTGGCCGACTGGGGTATCGAGCTGGTCGAGCAGTGCCTGCCGATCGCCGCCGCGCTCGACGCGGCCCACGGCGGCACGCAGCACGCCGAGGCCGTGCGCGCCGCGCTGGCGGCGCTGCAGGCGCCCGACAGCCTGCCGTCGGCCCGCGTGCTGGCGGCGGTCGAGTCGCAGTACGGCAACTCCTTCATCGGCTTCGTGCGCGCTCGTTCGGAAGCGGCGCGCGCCGCGATGCTCGCGCTGCCGTTCCCGCAAGAGCAGCAGGCCGAATTCGAGCGCATGACCGAGGCCTCGATCGAGGAGCAGAAGCGCATCGAGGCGGCCGACACCATGCCCTTCGAGATCTACCGCGAGCAGTACGTGTCGCCGGCCCGGCTGGGCATCGGCCACGGCAAGGTGGCCGTCGCGGCCTGACCGATCCTCAGCCGCCGAGCACCCGCTGCGTGTCCTCGCCCAGGTTGGGTGCAGGCCTGTGGATCGCGGTGGGCGTGGCGGAGAACAGGGCGGTCGGCCGGGTCACCACCGTGTCGCCTTCCGTCGGGTGCGCCACGGTCTGGAACAGGCCGGTGCTCTGCGCCTGGGGATGCGTTCTGATGTCGTGGATGGAGTAGAGCTCGGCCACCGGAATGTCCATCTCGCTGCAGACCTCCATCAGCTCGCGCGTGGTGTGTTGCGCGGTGATGTTGCGCAGTTCGGCGTAAATGGCCTGGATGTTCCTGTTGCGATCGGTGCGGCTCGCAATGTTGAACCGGTCGATGAACTCGCCGCGCCCGAACCGGTGGAAGAAGGCCTTCCAGTGCTGTTCCGTGTAGGGCAGCAGGGCGATGTGCCCGTCCTTGGTGGGTGAAGGCTTGCGGCCGCCCTTGAGCAGCCGCGCATAGCCGGCTTCGGCGATCGGCGGCTCGAAGCCCTGGCCGCCCAGGTGCTCCGTCATCGTGAAGGCGACCATGGTCTCGAACATCGGCACCTCCACGTACTGGCCTTCACCGCTGCGCGCCTGGTGCACCAGCGCGCCCAGAATGGCGTTGGCCGTGGCGAGGCCCGCGATCTTGTCGGCCAGCAGCGTCGGCGCGTACTCGGGCGCGCCGCTCTCATGGCCCATCAGGTGCGCGAGGCCGCAGGCACCCTGGATGATGTCGTCGAACGCCGGCTGGCCCGCGAATGCACCGCCTTCGCCGAAGCCGGTGGCGGCGCAATAGACGATGCGCGGGTTGATCCGCCGCACCGCTTCGTAGCCGAAGCCCAGCCGTTCGATCGCCTTGACGCGAATGTTGTGCACCAGCACGTCGCACCGGGCCACCAGCCCGCGCAACTGCGCCTTGCCGGCCTCGGTCTTCAGGTCGATGCAGACCGAGCTCTTGTTGCGGTTGATGTTCATGAAGGTCGAGCTCATGCCGGGCGAGCGGCCCACGCCGTTGGCACGCATCAGGTCGCCCTCGGGCGGCTCCACCTTGATCACATCGGCGCCGTAGTCGGCCAGCACCTGCGTGGCCACGGGGCCGAGCACCACCGCAGTCAGGTCCAGCACCCGGATGCCGTCGAGCGGACCGCGGCAGGGGGGTTTGGCCGCCGTTGCCGCGCCGGTGGATGTTGTCTCGTTCATGGCTTGGCCTCGCATCTCATCGTTAGTACCTACAGCGGAATCCTGATGATGAATATAGATTATTGCTTGATCGCAAGCAACTTAGGAAAAACATGGATGCATTGCACATTTCGGTCGAAGACCTGCCCGCCGAGTGCGAAGCGCTCCGGCAGGAAGTCCGGGCCTTCGCGCAGGAAAACATGGCGCCGTACTCGAAGCTCGAGCGCGCGCAGAACTGGTCCGGCCGCGACCCGGCGTTCTCCAAGAAGATGGCGCAGAAGGGCTGGCTCGGCATGACCTGGCCGGCCGACGTCGGCGGCGGCGGCAAGAGCATGCTCGAGCGCTACGTGATGCTGGAGGAACTGCTGGCCGTGGGCGCGCCGATGGGTGCGCACTGGGCTTCCGACCGCCAGATGGGCCCGCTGCTGATCCGCTACAGCCGCGACAAGCTGGCGCCCAAGGTCGTGCCCGAGATCATCCGCGGCGAGGCCTTCATCTGCATCGGCATGAGCGAGCCCGACGCGGGCTCGGACCTGGCGTCCATCCGCACGCGCGGCACCAAGGTCGACGGCGGCTGGAAGATCAACGGCCGCAAGGTCTGGACCTCGGGGGCGCACCACGCGCACTACATGGTCGCGCTGGTGCGCACCAGCGACCGCGGCGACGACCGCCATGCGGGCATGAGCCAGATCTTCATCGAGATGGACCGCCCGGGCGTCACCGTGCGCCCGATCGTCTCGCAGCTGGGCACCCGCATCTTCAACGAGGTGACGCTGGACGACGTGTTCGTGCCCGACGATCACCTCGTGGGCGAGGAGGGCAAGGGCTGGAGCCAGGTGATCAACGAGCTGAAGTTCGAGCGCTCCGGCGCCGAGCGCTTCCTGAGCAGCACCCAGCTGCTGCTCGAGATGCTCGACGCAGCCGACGCCGGCAATCCGCAGCAGAGCGTCGCCATCGGCAAGGTGATCGCGCGCTACGCGTGCCTGCGCCAGATGTCGCAAGGCATCGCGCTGATGATGTCCAAGGGCGAGGATCCTTCGCTAGCAGCTTCGATCGTCAAGGACCAGGGCGCGCTGCTCGAGCAGTCGCTGCCCGACATCGCCTACGAGATCTTCCCCGACAGGCTGGGCGACGGCAGCGAATTCGATCAGGTGCTGAATTTCCTCACGCTGGCGGCACCGTCCTTTTCGCTGCGCGGCGGCACGCGGGAGATCCTGCGCGGGATCATTGCCAAGGAGCTGGGGCTGCGATGAACGACGACATGATCCGGCAGACCGTGCAGCGGCTGCTCTCCAATGAAGTGACGCGCGAGCGCCTGACCGCCGTGGAAGCCGGCACCTTCGCCGACGACCTGTGGCGCACCATTGCCGACGCGGGCATGACCAAGATCCTCTGCCGCGAGGCGCATGGCGGCATCGAAGCCTCATGGGCCGACGCGATGCCGCTGTTCCATCAGGTGGGCTACACGCAGGCGCCGGTGCCGCTGGCCCAGGCGGTGGTGGGCCAATACTTCGCGTCGCGCTGCGGCATCGACCTGCCGGCCGAGAGCGTCGTGGCCCTCGCCGCGGGCATGCAGACGCGCGGCCTCGCGCTCGAGCGTGGCGCAAGGGGCTCGCCGAGCACGCTCACAGGCCGCATCTCGGCGATGAAATGGGCGCGTCACGCGCAATGGCTGCTGGTCGAGCTGACCGGCGGCCTCGGCCTGGTCGACGCCAGGGGGCCGGGCGTGGAGGTGGCGCACGGCGTGGACGCCGCCTCGCTCCCGGCCGACGCGGTGGTGCTCTCGCAGGCGCCCGTGGCCCATCTGCTCCCGGTGCGCATCGAAGGGCTGGTCCAGCCGCTCGAAGCAGCCTATGCCGCGGTGGTTGCCGCCCAACTGACCGGCGCACTCGAGTACGCGCTGGACCTTGCGGTGCAGTACGTGAAGGACCGCGTCCAGTTCGGCAAACCCATCGGCCGCAACCAGGCCATCCAGCAACAGCTGGCGGTGCTGGCGGGCGAGGTGGCGTGCAGCCATGCGGCCAGCGCCACGGCGCTGCGGGATCTGCCGGCCATCGCGCACAGCGAGGCAGCACGGGCCGAGTTCAGCGCCGCGGTGGCCAAGGTGACCGCCAGCGACGCGGTGAAGACTGGTGCGTCGATCGCCCACCAGGTGCACGGCGCCATCGGCTTCACGCACGAATACCCGCTCAACTTCGCCACCCGGCGGCTCTGGGCCTGGCGGGCCGAGGCGGGCACCAGCGCCGAGTGGGCCGAGCGGCTGGGCCGTGCCTTCATCCAGGGCGGTGCCGAGGCGTTCTGGCCCCACTTGACCGCGCGCACCTTGCCTGCCGGTTCAGCAGCAGCAAACCCCATCCATCCCGAAAGGACTTCCGGACATGCCTGAGAACGCCCAGCCCGCCATCCTGAGCAGCCGCGACGGCCACGTGGCCGTGATCGAACTGAATCGGCCGCCGCACAATTTCTTCGACGTGGAGATGATCGCCCGCATCGGCGATGAGCTCGACCTTCTGCAAGCCGACAAGGCTTGCCGCGTCGTGCTGTTGCGCGCGGGCGGGAGCGCCTTCTGCGCCGGTGCTGACTTCGCGCGGCGAGAGGGCGCCAGCGTGCCGCGCAGCCCCTCGCGCATCAATCCGATCTACCAGGAAGCGTTGCGCATCTTCCGCTTCGGCAAGCCGATCGTCGCCGCCATCGAGGGCGCCGCGATCGGCGGCGGCCTGGGCCTGGCGCTGAGTGCGGACTTCCGCGTGTCGTGCGTCGAGGCCCGCTTCTGCGCCAACTTCAACCGCCTGGGCTTCCATCCGGGGTTTGCGTTGTCGCATACCTTGCCCGCGCTCGTCGGACAGCAGATGGCCGCATGGATGCTCTACACCGGCGTGCGCGTCGGCGGCGAGCAGGCCAAGGCCATCGGCCTGGTGGACTTCCTCGTGCCCCGGGCCGAAGTGCGCGCCGCCGCAATGGACCTCGCGCGGGAGATCGCCATCTCCTCGCCGCGCGCCGTGCAGTCGACGCGTCGGAGCCTGCAGGGCGACTCGCTGAGCCACATCCTCAGCGCGCTCTCGCGCGAGAGCGCAGTGCAGTCCGAGCAGTTCGCCGGCGCGGACATCGCCGAAGGCGTGCAGGCGATGGCGCAGCGGCGCCCCCCGGTTTTCGAAGACTGATCAGCAAGTTCAACAACAGGAGGCAACAGATATGCAACGCAGACAATTCGGTGCCGGCGTACTGGCGGGCGCATCGGCGCTGGCCTTTCCCTCGGTCGTGCTCGCGCAGGCGCAGGCGATCCGCATCGTCGTTCCCTTCACCGCGGGAAGCGGCTCGGACGAGGGCGCGCGCTTCTATGCCGACCAGCTGTCGCGAAAGATCAATCGCGCGGTCATCGTCGAGAACAAGCCCGGCGGCAGCGGCGTGATCGCCGTGCGAACGGTGCTGGCGGAACCGGCGGACGGCAACACCATTCTCCTGGGCAGCAACTCGCTGATCGCGGTCAATCCGGTGATGGTCAAGGACCTGGGCTACGACCCCTTCAAGGACCTGGTGCCGCTGCATGGGCTCGGCATCTCGGCCGCGGCCTTCATCACCGGCAACGACTCGCCCTACAAGCGCATTGCAGACGTGGCGACGGGCTACAAGGCCAAGGGCCAGCCGGTGTCGGTGGGCAACTATTCCGAAGGCTATCGGCTCGTGGGTGAATGGCTGGCGCAGGAACTGGGCATCACGATCACCCCCGTGCGCTACAAGGGCGGCTCACCGATGGTGACCGACGTGATCGGCAACCGGCTCGACCTGGCGCTCAACGACATCACCGGCATTGCCGCGATGCAAAAGGCACAGAAGCTGCGCGTGCTGGCCATCACCGGCGCCGAGCGCGACAAGATGATCCCCGACGTTCCGACGATGAAAGAACTGGGGCATGCCGAATTCGAGACCTACGTCTGGTCTTCGCTGTCGATGAAAGCGGGCACGCCTCCGGACAAGCTGAAGGCACTGGCCGAGGCGATCACCGCGGTGCAGGGGACCGAGGCCGCCAAGGCGTACCAGTCGGCCCGGGCTGGTACATTCCTGTCCAAGTCACTGGCGGAGCTGGGCGAGTTCCAGCGCTCGGAATACCTGCGATTCAAGCGCGTGGCCGAGCGGGCGCACATCATGCCCTCCTGACAGCACAAACCAAATCGGCTCCAGGGCCGATTTTTTCTTTGCAACCGCCATGGTCGAGATCCGCAACGCAACACCACGACTGCCGCCCATCAAGGAACCCACAGGCCGCACGCAGGAGCAACGCCGCGAGGAGTCGGTGAACGGCATGGTGCAGGCCGCCATCGAACTGATCGCCGAAAAAGGGGTCAGCGGACTCACCATGGCCGAAGTCGGCATCAAGGCCGGCTACAGCCGCGGGCTCGCGCACCTGCATTTCGGCTCCAAGGACAAGCTGCTGTCGCAGTGCCTCGAATACCTCTGGCGCGACTTCAACGTCCAGCGCAAGAAAGGCGCCGTCGACACCACCGGCATCAACGGCATCTACTCGATGGTCGATGCCTACACGCAACGCGCGGAAGATGCCGTGAAGAGCATTCGCGCCATGTTCTTCATCGTGCTGGATTCATCGGTGGCCGACTCGTCGCTGTATGGCTTCGTGCACGACTACAACGAAAGGATCGTGGCCTATGCCGAATTCAAGCTCAACGAGGCCAAGAGCCTGGGCCAGGTCGAGCAGAACGTCGATGCCCAGTCGGCGGCTTTCATCATCATGAGCCTGCTGCGCGGCATCTCCGTGCACCGACTGAACAACGCCAGCATGGACGCGGGGCGCGTGAAGGACGAGATCCTCCGGATGATCGAAAAGTGGCTGGTCGCGCCCGCCGGTGCACGCGCCTGTCCTCCACCTCCGACCGACTCCGCGCCGCCATGACGACAGGTGCGGGCGCCAATCGCCTACAGGCATTGGCCGGCATCGCTCACCATGGCCGCGCGCACCGCGGCGACGATGGGATCCATGCAGCAGCTTCCAAGATCCCGCAGCCCCGGCACCAGGGGCCTGAACGCGCCGGAGAACCCGGCATGAGTGTCAAGGCCTACCTCGTCGAGGACAGCGCCCTCATCCGCGACAACCTCGTCGGGTTTCTCCATGACGTGGCCGATGCGGATGTGGTGGCCTGCGCCAGCACCGAGGAGGAGGCCGTCCACTGGCTCGACACCCACCACGACGAGTGGGACCTGACGATCGTCGACCTGTTCCTCGAGCGCGGCAACGGCCTCGGGGTGGTGCGGGCCTGCCGCAACCGCCGCGCCCGGCAGAAGGTGGTGGTGCTCAGCAACTACGCCACGGCCGACATGCGCAGGCGCTCGGCCCAGCTCGGCGCCGACGCCTTCTTCGACAAGTCGGCCGAGCTCGACCAGCTGGTCGCCTACTGCGACAGCCTGCGTCACGCCGGCGACTGACGCCGCCTGGGCGCGCTCGCGCCGCTGCGCTTTTCTGGGGTAAAACGCCACGCGGCCACCACGAGCGGCGGCCTCGGCACACCCCCGTCTTCAGCCAGACTCAGCGAGAGAGAAAGAGCAATCCATGAGCAACAGCAGCAGCATCGACTTCCACGGCCGCGTGGCCATCGTGACGGGCGCCGGCGGCGGCCTCGGGCGCCAGCATGCGCTGGCGCTCGCGGCGCGGGGCGCGAAGGTGGTGGTTAACGACCTGGGCAGCGCCGCCGACGGATCGGGCGGCTCGGCGAGCGCCGCCGAGCGCGTGGTCGCCGAGATCCGCGCTGCGGGCGGCGAGGCCATCGCCAACGGCGCTTCGGTGACCGACTTTGCCGCGGTGCAGGCGATGGTGCAGCAGGCCGTCGACGCCTGGGGCCGGGTCGACATCCTGGTGAACAACGCCGGCATCCTGCGCGACAAGAGCTTCGCCAAGATGGAGCTCGCCGACTTCAAACTGGTGGTCGACGTGCACCTGATGGGCGCGGTGAACTGCACCAAGGCCGTCTGGGCCATCATGAACGCGCAGAAGTACGGCCGCATCGTCATGACCACCTCGTCTTCCGGGCTCTACGGCAACTTCGGCCAGAGCAATTACGGCGCGGCCAAGCTCGCGCTCGTGGGGCTGATGCAGACGCTGAGCATCGAAGGCGCGAAGAACGACGTCCGCGTCAACTGCCTCGCGCCGACCGCGGCCACGCGCATGACCGAAGGCCTGATGCCGCAGGAAGTGCTCGATGCGCTCAAGCCCGAAGCGGTGGTGCCGGCGATGCTGGTGCTGGCCTCGACGGACGCACCCAACCGCACCATTCTCTGCGCGGGCGCCGGCACCTTCGAGGCGGCGCACATCACGCTGACGCAGGGCGCCTGGATCGGCACCGGCCCCGACGCGCCCGAGCAGCTGGCCGCTCGGCTCGCCGAGGTCACCTCGCGTGACGGTGAAGCCGTGCCGCAAAGCGGTGCCGCACAGGGCACCAACGAGGTCGGCAAGGCCATGAAGGCGGGCAAGGCCGGCCGGGGCTGAGCCGCGGCGGCCGGGCCGCGCTGGCCGTTATTCGGCGATGAAGCCCGGATCCTTGCGGATCGATTCGCGGTCGCGGTGGCTGTGGAGCCGCCCCAGCGTGTGGTCGAGCAGGCGCTTGAGCTTTTCAGCGGCACCGCGGAAGGCCTCGTCGAGCCCGGCGGCATGCTGTGTCACGACCAGTGGCTGATGATGTGCGAGGCGCGCTTCCATCGTGCAGCATTTGTCGGCAGCACCCGCCTTGTCGTGGTTTTCGTCGCTCAGGTGCACCTCGACGCGCGTCACGTCGCCCGCGAAGCGGCTCAGCTGCTGCTTGATCTCGGTGTCGGCCCAGCGCTCCAGGGTGTCCTTGTTGTCCACGCCATTGCTCGTGTTGACCTGAATCTGCATGCGAAGTCTCCCTGCTCGGATGAATTGGACAAGAAGCCACTTTGCACCCGAAACAGTGCGCCATGGCGTAGGCGCGGGCCCCAATCTCGGGGCAGGCGGTGTTCAGCTCTGGATATAGGTCGTGAGCTGCGCGATGGTTTCCTCGTGGTCGGAGATGATGTCGTCCATCAGGTCCTGGATCGAGATCATTCCGACCACCTTGTCGCCGTCGACGACCGGCAGGTGGCGGAACTTGCGCTGGCTCATCAGCGCCATGCAGGCGCGGGTGCGGGTTTGCGGCGTCACGGTCATCACGTCGGGCGTCATGATCTCGGACACCTTCACTTCCTTGGAATTCTTGCCCTGCAGCGCCACCTTGCGCGTGTAGTCGCGTTCCGACAGGAAGCCCACGAGCTTCTCGCCGTCCATGACCATGAGTGCGCCGACCTCGAAGCGCGCCAGGGTTTCGAGCGCATCGAACACGCTGGCATCCGGAGAGGTTCGCCATGCGGCGGATTGGTGACGCTTGAGCAGTTCGGAGACCGGTTTCATCGCTTGCACTCCATCAAAGATTCTGGCTTCGACCGACGCACCGATGCGTCGCCCTCGGTCAAATGATAGGCGCGTCAGCGTGCGCAACGATGTAAAAAAACTCTGCGCGCGCGAGGCTGCGCAGACTGGGAACTAAGGTGTCGGTCCCATGGGGGAGAAGGCTCGCGCGGATCCCGGGCCACAATGCAGCCCCCGAGGGCTTTCAGCGCCCACCCGGCGACAGCCGCAGCGAGAGAAAACGTACGTACAAGGAAAGAACTCCCACCGATGGCGATCCAGTGGTTCCCCGGTCACATGCACCTGACGCAGAAGGCCATCACCGAGCGCGTGAAGGACATCGACGTGGTCATCGAGCTGCTCGATGCGCGCCTGCCGGGCTCCAGCGCCAATCCGATGCTCGCCGAACTCACGGCCGGCAGGCCGACACTGAAGGTGCTCAACAAGCAGGACCTGGCCGATCCGGCGCGCACGGCAGCCTGGCTCGCGCACTACAACGCGCTGCCCGCCACGCGCGCCATTTCGCTCGATGCGAGCCTGACCACGCCCGCGCAGGCGATCGTGCGCGCCTGCCATGAACTGTCGCCCCACCGTGGCGGCATGGCCAAGCCGATGCGCGTGCTGATCTGCGGCATTCCCAACGTCGGCAAGTCGACGCTCATCAACACGCTCACGGGCAGCCGCAAGGCCAAGACCGGCGACGAGGCCGGCATCACCAAGCTGGAGCAGCGCATCACGCTGGCCGACGATTTCTACCTCTGGGACACGCCGGGCATGCTGTGGCCGCGCATCGTGGTGCCCAAGAGCGGCTACAACCTCGCCGCGAGCGGCGCGGTGGGCCGCAACGCCTTCGACGAGGAAGAGGTCGCGCTCGAACTGCTGGGCTACCTGAAGGCGCACTATGCGGGCGGCATCGCCACGCGCTTCAAGCTCGAACATGACGCCGCCGCCATCGCGGCGATGAAGGACGAGGAACTGCTCGAGGCCATCGGCCGCAAGCGCGGCGCGCTGCTCGGCAAGGGGCGGGTCAACCTGCAGAAGGCGGCCGAGATCGTGATGCACGAATTCCGCGCGGGCAACCTCGGGTGCATCACGCTCGAGACGCCCGAGGAGTTCGCAGCCTGGCTGGCCGAGGGCCAGCGCATCGACGCCGAGCGGGCCGCGAAGAAGGCGGCGCGGGGCAAGCGCGGCAAGGCCGGCCCGGAAGCCACGGCAACCCCGAACGCCTGAGCTTCGTATGCCTGTGTCTTCGGTACCCGCGGATGGCAGCTGGGTGCAGGCGCTGGCGCGGCGCTTTCCCGAACTCGACGCTGGGGCGCTGGCGGCCCTGGCGGCCCTGGCGGACCGGGCGCAGCGCATCACGCTCGCGCCGCATGCCACGCTGCTCGCGGCGGGTGCGCCGTGGCAGCAGGCTTTCTGGGTCGAGCGCGGGATGCTGCGGCTGTTCTACATCGACCGCGAAGGCCGCGAGTCGAACAAGAACTTCCATGCGGAAGACGCTTTCATCTGGCCCGTGACAGACACATTGCGTCGCGAGCCCGCGGCCTTCTTCATTGCGGCGCTTGAGCCGTCCACCGTGCGGTGCCTGCCGTTCCCCGCGCTCGAAGCGGCCGTGGCCGGCCTGCCGTCCTGGGCCGCGCTGCGCCTGCAGGCGCTCGCGGGCCTGCTCGACGACAAGATGCGGCGTGAGCAGGCTTTTCTGCAATGCACGGCGCGCGAGCGCTATGAGGCGTTGCTGCGCGAGCGCCCCGAATGGACCGGACGGATCCCGCTGAGGCATCTGGCCTCGTACCTCGGCATGACGGATGTCTCGCTGTCGCGGCTGCGCGCATCCATGGGGCTTATCGGCGGTTAAGGCGCCGCGGCGGCCGCGCTGCGACAGTGGCGCTTTCTTGTCGACGAGGCACCCATGTTCCGTTTTCCGCCGATGTCCCTGCAGCTTGCGCTGCATGCGCTCGCCGTCTTCTGCCTGGGCCTGATGGCCGGCTTCTTCTGGGCCTACAGCGCCAACGTCAATTTCGCGACGCTGCAGATGGACGGCAGCACCTATGCGCAGGTGCAGTCCAGCCTCAATCGCAACGTGCGTCATGCGATGTTCTTCGGTTTCTTCTTTGGTCCGCCGCTGCTGTGCGCATTGGCGGCCCTGGCCGCATGGCCGGCATGGCGGGAGCGCTGGCTCTGGTGCCTGGTGGCCGCGGGCCTGCTGTATGCGCTGGGCATCGTGCTCTTCACCGCGCGCGTGAACCTGCCGCTCAATGCCTACACCGAGTCGTGGGACCCGCAAGCGCTGCCGTCCGACTGGGCACAGGTGCGCGCGCGCTGGAACGCCGCGAACCTGTGGCGCGCCTGGATTAGCGCGGCGGCCCTTGCATTGGCGCTGGCAGCGCTTTGCATGCGCACCCAGCGCGCCGCTCAGCGCATCTGCAGCCGCGCGTCCTTCGGATAGCCGATGGTGTAGTCGGCTGCCACGCGCGCGGTCTGGCCGGCGGCCAGGTCGAAGCGCCACATCGCCAGGCCGGGCTGCCTGTTCCATGCCAGCTCGGCCGGCTGCGGCGAGAACTGCGCGGCCACGCGCACCGCTTCGTCGACCGACACCGGCGCAGCTTCGAGCACCTGGACCGCGATCGGCGTGCGGTGGCGGTTCTCGACCACGTAGGCGCGCTGCACCTTGCGCTCGGCGCGCGTGCCGGCGAAGCCGCCCGTGCCCTGGTTGTCGATCTCGGGCTCGGCCTGCACGCGCACCAGCTCGTCGCGGCCGAACGACAGCGTGAGCGTGGCCTCGGCGGGTGCGGTCCAGCGGCCGTTGCCCACGTAGTTGCCGTCGCGGTAGAGCTGCAGCGGCCCGACGGGCCAGACGCCCGCGGGCCGGGCCAGTTCGGCCACCAGGAAGGCGCTCGCGTCGATGCGCGGGCTGGTGCGTGCGGCGAGGCTGGCGGTGTCCTCGTGATGGCCGAGCGTCAGCGTGACGCGCTGGCCGTTCGAAGGCACGTCGATCTGCTGCGGCAGCGCGAATTCGGTCGCGAAGGCGTTGTCGAACACGCTGGCGTCGAAGAGTGGCGCCGCAGCGGGCAGCGCCTGCCGCTCGGCCATCGCCGCGGGGGCCGGCGCGGCCAGCATCGGCGCGATGGCGTCGTCGGTGCGCCGGGCCTGCGGCTGCGGCGGCGGTTCGATGCCGATGCGCCATGCGCCTGGCGTGCGGCCCGCGGTGTCGCGGCGCGGCTGGCCGGTGGAGAGCACGAGCTTCACGCCCTGCCAGTCTTCGCCCGTGGCCTGGGCCACGAGCGCCTGGCGCTCGATGCGCACCTTGCGCGTCGCGGTGTCGAGCAGGGCGCGGTAGCTGGGTGTCCAGCCCGGGCCGTGGACCTGGTAGCTGAGCTTCACGTCGGCATCGGCTTCGGCCGCGAGCGTCACGGTCACGGCGATGACCTGGCCGCCCTGGCCCTGCGTCCGCCGGCGCTCGGCCACCAGCGGGTCGAGCAGGCGGTCGATCTCGGCCTGGCTGCGCGCCAGCTGGTGCTGCCTGAGCAGCGCGTCCTGGCCGGTTCGGCGCATCGCGTCGGCCATGGCCGCGAGCTGGCGCGGGTCGGCCGGCGCCCGCGCGGCCGGGCCTGAAGCATCGCCGCCCGCAAATCCCTTGAGATAGCCGGTGACCAGGCCCAGTGCGTCCTTCTCGGCCTGCAGCGCGGCCTTGCGGTCCTCGAGTTCGCGGATGCGACCGTCGAGCGCGCTCGCTGCGCAGCGCTGCGACAGCGCGCGCCCCTCGCCGAGCACCGAGGTCTCGCCGACGCGCACCGATGCGGGTGCCGACACCTGCAGGCTTTGCACGTCGAGCCCGGCCGGCAGGCAGGCGAAGGTGACCGAGCGGCTGCCGGCCGCGATGCGCGCCACGCGTTCCACGGTGGCGCTGCCGGGATAGACCTTGACCTGGGTGATGCGCGAGCTGTCGACCGCGGCGGCCTGTTCGGCGGCGCCGAGAAGCAGCGCCCAGGCCATCGCCAGCGCGGTGGCGCGCCGGCCGGCGCGCAGGACGAGGGGCGCAGTGGGGGACGAAAAGACGTTCATGGAGACCTCGGGAGTGAATCGTTGCCCCACTGCTACGGCCAGCGCTTCGGAACGGGGTTCGGCCGGTCGAAAAAAAGTCGCTGTCGCCGAGGTAACGCCCGGCGCGGATTCGTCGCGCGCGCGACCGCGGCGCGGGGCGGCCGTTCCTAAAGTGGCGCCATCCACTTTCCGAAAGCGAGACCGCCATGCTCGACACCATCCAGGCCATCAACAAGATGGCCGCCTTCAACCGCTGGGCCGGCTTCGAAGTCACGCGCGCCGAGGCCGGCGAAGCCGAGCTGCGCATGGCGTGGCGCGAGGAGGACATGGGCCAGTACGCCGGCTTCCTGCATGCCGGGATGATCGGCGCGATGCTCGACACCGCCTGCGGTTTTGCAGCCGCCACGGTGTCGGGGCGAGTGCTGGCGTCGCAGTTCTCGGTCAACTGCCTCTCGCCCGCGGTGGGGCGCGTGTTCGTGGCGCGCGGCAAGGTGGTGAAAGCCGGGCGCAGGCAGGTCTTTGCCGCGGCCGAGCTCTATGGCCAGGGCGAGGGCGACAGCCTCAAGCTCGTGGCGACCGGGAACGCCATCCTGGTGCCGGAGAACGAGGCGTCGCCGTCCGAACGGCCTCCGGCCGGCGCTTGAGGCCGAACAGCGGGCGGAGCCAGCCGGCGCGGCGGATCAGCCCGTCGGTCAGCAGCCAGCAGCCGCCGAGGGTCAGCGCCACGAGCAGCGCCGGCTCCAGCACCGGCCCCAGCGCCAGCGGCGCGAGCAGCACGATGCCCGCCACGATCAGCGTCTGGTGCAGCATGTACCAGGGGAACACCGATTCGTTGGCCCAGCCGAGCCACCGCCATGGCCGGTTCAGGTGGCGATGGGCATGGCCCAGGATCGTGGCGAGCGCAAACCACAGGTAGAGCATGCGCAACAGGTCGATCAGCGGCGCGGGCGGTGGCGCCGCGGTGCCGAGCCGCAGCAGCACGAAGGCGCCGAAGGCCGCCGCCGCCAGGGCGAGCGAGGCCCACCGCAGGCGCACCAGCTCGCGCCAGATGCCGCCGGCCGTGTCTGCGCCCATCCACCAGCCGTAGACGAACACGGTGAAGTAGATGCCGTGCAGGTAGAGATCGTGCACGAGGTCGTGCGTGGGCGGAAAGTGCCGCGCCAGCAGCATCGTCCATGCCGCCAGCGGCAGGGCAGGCAGCAGCACCAGCCTCGCGCCGCGCAGCCGGTTGAAGCCGTCGCCGAGCCGCCGGCCCGCGCGCGAACGCCAGAGCGGCAGCGTCAGCGCCACCAGCGCCGTGTAGGTGAACAGGTAGGGCAGGTACCAGAGGTGGTTCCAGGTGATGCCGAAGGCGGCGCCCGTGAAGGCCTCCGCCGGCCATGGATCGTTCATCGGCAGGTAGCGCAACATGAAGGCGCCGAAGCCCGGCGCCACCATGCCCCGCCCCACGCCTTCCGCATAGGCCTGGTAAGGCACCACCACCGCCATGCCGAAGGCGAGCGGCAGCATCAGCCGCAGGCCGCGGCCGCGCAGCAATTGCCAGGTGCCCCGGCCGCGGCACAGGAAAGCCAGCGACACGCCCGAGACCAGGAACACCAGGTCCATGCGCCAGATGTTGAGCGCGCGCATCGGCCACTGCAGCCATTCGGCCGCGTACGGGCTCTTGAGGTGCCACGGCCAGCCGGCCACGTAGTACATCGCCACGTGGTAGAGGATCACGAGCCCGAAGGCGAGCGCACGCAGCGCGTCGATGTCGTGGCGGCGCACGGGCGGGGCGGTGTTCGCATTCATGCGGCGCATGGTGGCGCCGGCGCGCCCGCTGCGGGCGGCACGGGTGACGAAGCGCCGGGCCTTTGTGACGAGCGGTGGCCCGCAGGGACGGAATTTGCCGGCGCCGCGGCCCGAAGCTCGCGAGAATGCCGGCCATGCGCGATGCCTCCCGCAACCTGTACGAACGCTACGAGCCCATCCGCCGCCGCGTGGAAGTGGGTTTCTGGATCGTCTTCATGGCGCTGCAGGCGCTCTTCAACACCACGGTGGCACTGGTCGACGCACGCGACCGCGCGGTGCCGCGCGCGGGCTGGGAAATCGTGACCTGGGAGCTTTCGAGCCACCTCGTGCTGCTGGCGCTGGTGCCGGCGGTGGTGGCGCTCCAGCGCCGGCTCGCGCCGCTCGCGCGGACCCGGCTGCTGCACTACCTGGCCTGGCACCTGGCCGGCAGCGTGGTGTTCAGCCTGGTGCACGTGGCGGCAATGTTCGCGCTGCGGGCGCTGGTCTATGCGGCCGCCGGCGAGCACTACGACTTCGCGGGCTGGACGGGCCGCTGGGGCTACGAATACCTCAAGGACGTGCGCGCCTACCTGGCCATGGTGTTCGGCATCTGGGTCTACGGCGTCTTCATGCTGCGGCTGCAGGGCGAGGCGCGCGTGCTCGATCCGCCCGAGGGTGCGCCGTCCGTCCCGCCGTCGGCGCCGGCCGTTCCGGCCGCGCGGCCCGAGCGCTTCCTGGTGCGCAAGCTGCGGCGCGAGTTCCTGATCGCCGCGGGCGACATCGACTGGCTCCAGGCCCAGGGCAACTACGTCGGCCTGCACGTCAACGGGCACGACTATCTGCTGCGCGCCACGCTGACCGACTTTTTGGCGCAGCTCGACCCGGCGCTGTTCGTGCGCGTGCACCGCAGCCATGCGGTCAACGTCTCGCGCGTGAAGGAGATCGAGCCGCTGGACGGCGGCGATGCGCGGCTGCACATGCAAGACGGCAGCACCGTGCCCTGCAGCCGCCGCTACCGCGACGCCCTGCGCGGCACGGCCGCCTGAACTCGGGCTGCCGGCGCACCGCGATGCAGCACCCATTGCGGTGCGGGCCAGCCCCATCCCGGCACGCCGTGCACCATCGAGGCGTTTTTGGCACCGTTTTTGCTTCTGCGGACCGCCGTGCTGCCAAAGCGCGGTGCGGCGCACCAAATCCATCCACAACAACGCAAGAAGCTTCCATGGACGCACTCAAACAGGGCGCAGACGCGCTGTTCATCCTTCTCGGCGCGATCATGGTGTTGGCCATGCATGCGGGTTTTGCCTTCCTCGAACTGGGCACCGTGCGCAAGAAGAACCAGGTCAATGCGCTCGTGAAGATACTGGTCGACTTCTCGGTCTCGACGCTCGTCTACTTCCTCGTGGGCTACGGGGTGGCCTACGGCACGCACTTCTTCGTGGGCGCGGGCGAGCTGGCGGCAAGGAGCGGCTTCGAGCTCGTGAAGTTCTTCTTCCTGCTGACCTTCGCAGCGGCCATTCCGGCCATCATCTCGGGCGGCATCGCCGAGCGCGCCAAGTTCTGGCCGCAGCTCATCGCCACCGCGGTCATCGTCGGGCTGGTGTATCCGTTCTTCGAGGGCATCGCCTGGAACAAGCACTTCGGCATCCAGGCCTGGATCGCCTCGGTCACCGGCGACGAGTTCCACGACTTCGCGGGCTCGGTGGTGGTGCATGCGATGGGCGGCTGGCTCGCGCTGCCCGCGGTGATGCTGCTCGGCGCACGCCGCAACCGTTATCGCGGCGACGGTTCGCTCTCGGCGCACCCGCCATCGAACATCCCGTTCCTCGCGCTCGGTGCCTGGGTGCTGTGCGTGGGCTGGTTCGGCTTCAACGTGATGAGCGCGCAGACCATCGACAAGATCTCGGGCCTGGTCGCCGTCAATTCGCTGATGGCCATGGCGGGCGGCACGCTGGTGGCGCTGGCGATGGGCCGCAACGACCCCGGCTTCGTCTACAACGGCCCGCTCGCAGGCCTGGTCGCGGTGTGCGCGGGCTCCGACCTGATGCATCCGCTCGGCGCGCTGATCGTCGGCGGCGTGGCCGGCGCGATCTTCGTCTTCATGTTCACCCTCACGCAGAACAAGTGGAAGATCGACGACGTGCTCGGCGTCTGGCCGCTGCACGGCCTGTGCGGCACCTGGGGCGGCATCGCGGCGGGCATCTTCGGCACCCAGGCGCTCGGCGGCATCGGCGGCGTCAACCTGGGGGCGCAGCTCATCGGCACCGCGATGGGCGTGGCCTGGGCGCTGGTGGGCGGCTTCGCGGTGTATGGCGTGCTCAAGGCGACCATGGGGCTGCGGCTCACGCAGGAAGAGGAGTACGACGGCGCCGACCTGTCGATCCACCACATCTCGGCTACGCCGGAGCGTGAAGTCAACTGGTGAGGCTCAGCACTTCTGGAAGCGTTTGCATTCGGCCACCGGCCGGATCGCCACCACCGTGTTCTCGCCGTTGACGCGGCGCGCGACGAATTCCACGGGCGAGCCATCGGCGATGCCGGCCAACAAGTCGCGGTCGGCCAGCCTGAAGGTCTGCGTCGAGAACGGCAGCTTGGCGCGCGGCAGCAGCGTGAGCCGAACGTAGGGCTTGCCGGCGTCTTCATGCGCTGCGACGAAGCGTGCGCGGGTGTAGACCGGTTGTGGCTGCGCCTCGGCGGTGTGCTGCGCCATGACGGCCCCGCACAGCAAGAGCCCGAGGCAGGCGGCGGTCAGCGAACGTGCCAGCAGCAGTGTGATCGGCATGTCGGGGCTCCTCGTCGAATCGTGATGCGGTGGGCTGTTGCCGCGTCATTGTGGCTGGCCGAACCTTTGGCGAAGCCAAAGCTTGCCGCCTGCAGAATCACGCAGGGAGACACCGCCATGATCGAGATCCAGGCCTTCGACGTCCACAGCGCCAGCGATGCGGACTGGACGCGTTTTCACCGCTACCGCCGCCTGCGCGACGCGCAGATCCATCCCGGCGAACCCCAGGCCGACGACGCGGAGTTCGAGCATGCCGCGCGCCGGCCCATGCCGTTCCATGACGCCTGGCGCTTCATGGCGCTCGATGGCGGCGAACTCGCTGGCAACCTGATGTTGTGGACGCGCCGGCCCGGAACGCCGGGCAGCGAAGACTTCGCGCCGCACGTCGATGCATGGCTCGGCGTGCTGGACGCACACCGCCGCCGCGGCATCGGCACGCGGCTGCTGCGGACCTTGCTCGACTTCATGCGCGCGCACGACAGGCGCCTCGCGACCATGAACGCGCACCTGCCCGAGGGCCATGCCTTCCTCGAGGCTGCGGGCGCGGTGCTGAAGCATCGGATGGTCGAGAACCGCATGTCGCTGGACGGGCTGGACGCGGACATGCTCGCGCGCTGGAAAGCGCAAGCCACCGAAGGCCCGGTGCGCAGCGGACTGCGATGGGAAATCCACGCTGGCCGCACACCGACGTCCCGGCTCGCGAGCTTGATGTCGCCGTTCTCGGCGCTCTTCAACGACGCGCCGATCGGCGCGCTCGAACTGCCGCCTGCGCGCTACCAGCTCGAAGGCTATGCGGACTGGTACCGCGAGCTCGACCGCAGCGGCGGCGAGCATTTCCTGGTTCTTCTGGTCGATGCAGAGGGCGAACTCGCCGCCATGTGCGAGGCGCAGTGGGATGCCCGCTTTCCCGATCGCCTGCACCAGCGGCTGACCGGCGTCGCCCGCGCCTGGCGTGGCCAGTCGCTCGCCAAGGGTGTGAAGGCGGCCATGCTCGAATGCTGTCGCGCGCGGCATCCCGAACTGCGGATGGTGCTCACCTACAACGCCGACGCCAATGCACCGATCCTTGCGATCAATCGGCAACTCGGCTTTGCCGTGCATCGGCGGCAGGGGTGCTATCAGCTCGAAGTGGGTGCGCTCGCGGCATCCCTCGCGCGGCAGGATGGGGCGCCGGGCTGAAGCGCGAGCGCTGGACATTCGCTTCAAGATTGAATCGTATTGACCACGCGCTACGCGTTGCGTCCTGGCGACGCGTAACAGATGTGGGCGCCTGAACCAAGGCGTGTGTAGCAAACTCTCGCAACACATCCGCTTCCTTCTCTCTCCGCCGCCATGACCCAGACCCCGCCCGCCTTCGAAGTCCTCCCGCGCGATCTTTCCGCCTACCGCCAGGGCAATGTCGGCATCGATTACGTACACCGCTTCGAGTCGGGCAAGCCCGGCCCGCACGTGCTCATCAACGCGCTCACGCATGGCAACGAGCTCTGCGGCATGACGGCCGCCACGCACCTGCTCGACAACGCGGTACGCCCGAAGATCGGCACGCTCACCGTGAGCTTCGCGAACATCGATGCGTATGAGTCGTTCCAGGAAGCGTCGCCTTTCGACAGCCGCCAGATCGTGCACAACCTCAACCGCATCTGGTCGCCCGAGTGGCTCGACGGCACCGAAGACAGCCCCGAGCTGCGCCGTGCGCGCCTCCTGCGGCCGGTGGTCGAGGCGGCCGACCACATCCTCGACATCCATTCGACGAGCCAGCCCGTGGTGCCGTTCTGGGTCTACCCGGCCTTCGAGCGCAATGCCAGGGTGGCGATGGCCGTCGGCCAGCCCTCTGTGCACCTCGTGATGCCCGACGGCCTGGGCTCGGGCACGCCGCTGATCCAGTACGGCCGCCACGGCGGACCGGACGGCGAGGGCGTGGCGCTGGTGGTCGAATGCGGCCAGCATTTTCTGCGTTCCGCATCGAATCTGGCGACCGAGGTCGCCCATGACTTCCTGGCCTATTTCGGCCTCGTCGACCCGCGCTCCGGCGCATCGGCGCCCGGGCCCCAGCGGCGTTTCCAGCTGCTGCAGACGCATGTGATCCAGAGCGAGGACTTTGCCTTCGTGCGTCCGCTGGTCGGCTTCGAGACCTTCGCCAAGGGCGAGCTGATCGGCACCAACGGCGTGGACGAGATCCGCGCGCCGGTCGACGACTGCACGGTGTTCATGCCCGCGCACCAGGTGATCGTGGGGCGCGAGGCGGTGTACCTGACGAAGCCGATTTGAGAGGCTGGCCGGTCAAGCTGCCGCGTGCAGGAGCTTGGCGATCTGTGCCCGGAGTGATGGCAGGTCGGTCTGAATGGTCTGCCAGACGATGGCGTGGTCTACAGTGAAGTAGCCGTGCGCAAGTGCATTGCGCATCTCATAGGCGACGCGCCAGGGGATGTGCGAGTACGCGGCCGCAAAGGCGGCGTGGTGCTTCACGACGTTGTTGCAGGCTTCCCCGATGACTTCGAGATTGCGCAGGACCGCGTCCTGGGTCTTGCGATCCGACAGATAGCTCTCGCGCACGAGACCTTCCGTGTAGGCCTGGATATTGTCGATCGCCTCGAGCACATGGCCCAGGTAATCAGAAACTCGCCGGGCGTCTGCTCGCGTCATAGCAACACGGCTTCGCGCAGCACCTGTTCCCGGAATTTCGGCGGTAGTCCGTTCGGCGTGAGCACGTCGACCTCCACGCCCAGCAAGTCTTTGAGTTCGTGGCGAATCGCGCCGATGTCCATCATCGTCGTCTGCGCCGTGGGTTCGACCAGAAGGTCGAGATCGCTCTCGGGGCCGTCTTCGCCGCGCAATGCCGAGCCGAATACGCGCACGCTGCGCATGTGATGACGCAAGGCGATCTCGCGGATGCGGGCGCGATGCAGGGACACGGCTTCGGAGGGGCGCATGGAGCGCAGTGTAGTGCGGCCGCGTCAGCCCGCGACGAACAACGCCGGATCCACCATCGCCCGGTTCAGCATCACCGACCAGTGCAGGTGCGGCCCCGTCACGCGGCCGGTGGCGCCGACCGCCGCGAGCGGGTCGCCGGTCTGGAGCAGGTCGCCGACCTTCACGTCGATGCGGCTCAGGTGGCAGTACATCGTCAGCAGGCCGCCGCCATGGTCGAGCCAGACGGTGCCGCCGTTGAAGAAGTAGTCGCCGGTATCGATCACGCGGCCGGCGAGCGGCGCGACCACGGGCGTGCCGGTGGCTGCAGCGATGTCCATGCCACTGTGCGGATTGCGCGGCTGGCCGTTGAACACGCGGCGCAGGCCGAACGAGCCCGAGCGCCGGCCGGGCACGGGCACGCGCATCTGCAGCGAGGCATCGGGGCGCAGCGCGGTGCGGGTCGCGGTCACGGTGGCGAGATGGTCGCGCTCGCGCTCGTAGCGCACCTGGTCCTCGGCCGAGAGGTCGACGGTGCGCGGCGCGACGTTCAGGCGCTGCTCGCGGTACTGCTTGGGCGCGATGACGTAGCCGACCTGGCGCGGCGCGGCGTCGGGGCGCGCCTGCACGGAGATGCTTGCGTCGCCGGGTTCGGCGGACAGCGCGATGCCGACGATCGCGGTCCATTCGATGGCATCGCCCAGCACCAGCAGAGGCTGGCCCGGGTCGCTGTCCGTGCTCGCGAGCGGCCGCGTGGCCGAGGGGCCGAGCGACAGGCGGGCCACGCCGCCAGGAACCTGCGAGGCGCGGGGCCAGACCTGGGACGAGGGTGCCTCGCTGCCCGCGGGCTTTTGCTTTGGCGCAGCAGCGGCCAGCGAAGGCATGGCCGCGAGCGCGGCACTGCCGACAAGGAGGCAACGGCGCCGGTTCATGAACGCCATGCGCCTACTTCGCCCAGCTGTCGCGCATGCCGGCCGCGCGGTTGAACACGCGCGGCTGGCCGCTCGCGGCCGCCGCCTTGGTGTCCAGCACGAAATAGCCGTGCCGCTCGAACTGGATGCCGACGCCGGCTTCGGCATGGGCGAGCGAGGGTTCCACGAACGCCGCGCAGGCTTCGAGGCTTTGCTTGTTGAGCTCGTCGAGCAGCTCGCCGCTGCCCGGATGCGCCTCGGCGAACAGCCGCTCGTACAGCCGCACCTCGGCCTGCAGCGCATCGGCCACGGCCACCCAGGTGATGTTGCCCTTGACCTTGATCGCGTCGGCGCCCGGCGTGCCGCTCTTGGTGTCGGGCACGAGCGTGGCTTGCACTTCGACCAGCCGGCCGCCGGCATCGCGCGTGGCACCGGTGCATTCGATGACGTGGCCGTACTTCAGCCGCACCTTGTTGCCGGGGAACAGCCGGAAGAAGCCCTTGGGCTGCACGTCCTCGTAGTCGGTGCGTTCGATCCAGACCTCGCGGCCGAGCTTGAAGGCGCGCTTGCCCATCTCGGGATGGTGCGGATGCACGGGCGCCGAGCAGTCGTCGAGCACCTCGTCGCCGCCCATCACTTCGCCCCAGTTGGTGATGACGAGCCTGACCGGGTCGAGCACCGCCATGGCGCGCGGCGCCACCGGGTCGAGCGTGTCGCGCAGCGCCGCCTCGAGGCTGGCGTAGTCGATCCAGCCGCCCGACTTGGTGGTGCCGCTGCGTTCGCAGAACAGGCGCAGCGCCTCGGGCGTGTAGCCGCGGCGGCGCAGGCCCGCGAGCGTGGGCATGCGCGGGTCGTCCCAGCCGTCGACGTGTTTCTCTTCGACCAGCTGGCGCAGCTTGCGCTTGCTCGTGAGCACATGCGTGACGTTGAGCCGCGCGAATTCGTACTGGCGCGGATGCGGGCTCGCGATCAGGCCGCCTTCGGCGAGGCGGTCGAGCAGCCAGTCGTAGAACGGGCGCTGGTCCTCGAACTCGAGCGTGCAGATCGAATGGGTGATCTGCTCGAGCGCGTCCTCGATCGGATGCGCATAGGTGTACATCGGGTAGATGCACCACTTGTCGCCGGTGTTGTGGTGCGTGGCGCGGCGGATGCGGTAGAGCGCCGGGTCGCGCATGTTGATGTTTGGGCTCGCCATGTCGATCCTGGCGCGCAGGGTGGCGGCGCCGTCGGCGAGCTTGCCGTCGCGCATCTCGCGAAAACGCGCGAGGTTTTCTTCGGGTGTGCGGTTGCGGAACGGGCTGTCGGTGCCGGGCGTGTTGAAGTCGCCACGGTTGGCGCGCATCTCGTCGATGCTCTGCTCGTCCACGTAGGCCAGGCCGGCGCCGATCAGGTATTCGGCCGCGCGATACATGAAGTCGAAGTACTCGCTCGCGAAGTACTCGTGCGGCTGCAGCGTGCCAGGCGCGCTCGGGCGGTCGGCGAGGTGGGTCTCGTAGCCGAGCCAGCGGACCGCGTCGCGAATCGCGTCGACGTATTCCTGCTCTTCCTTTTCGGGGTTGGTGTCGTCGAAGCGCAGGTGGCAGACGCCGCCGTATTCCCGCGCGAGCTCGAAGTTGAGCCAGATGCTCTTGGCGTGGCCGATGTGGAGGTAGCCGTTGGGCTCGGGCGGAAAGCGCAGGCGGACCTTGGCCGGGTCGGGCATGCCCTGGGCATGGTGGGCGGCGTCACCGGGCGAGCCGCCCCACTGGCGGCCGGCATAGGCCCCCTGCGCGAGGTCGTTTTCGATCACGTGGCGCAGGAAATTGCTCGGCGCAGCGACGGTTTTGGCGCTGTCTTTGTCGGTCGGGGAGGTCATCGCGGCATTCTAGATTGCGCCCCGTTTCGGTTACTTCTGGCAACGTTCTTCACATTGCGGCGGGCAACCGATTTGCAATTGGCGCGTTCAATACCTACATGGGCGGCAACGCCCCAACCAGGAGTTCCAGATCATGAGCCTCACACGTTCAACCTTCTTCAAATGGACCGGCGCAGGTCTCGTGGCCTTCGGCGCCTTGTTTGCGGCCACTTCGGCCAGCGCCCGCGGCGACGTGAGCTGGTCGATCGGCGTGGGCCTGCCGGGCGTGGCCGTCGGCGTGGCCGCCCCGGCCTACTATCCGCCGCCCGCGCCGGTGTACTACGCGCCGCCGCCCCCGGTGTATTACCGCCCGCCGCCGCCGGTCTATTACCGTCCGGCGCCGGTGTACTACGCACCCCCGGCCTACTACGCGCCGCGCGGGTACTACCGCCATCATCGCCACCACCGCCACCACCACTGGCGTTGAGCCACAGCAGCACCGCCTGGCGGTGCGCGCCAACAAGCCCAAAGCCGGCCCCTTGCGGGGCCGGCTTTTTTCATGGGCGTTTCACATGGCGCGAAACAGATGGGCATAGAGCCGGCTGACCGGAATCTTCTCTGCCCGCCCGCGCAGGGCGAGATGCAGCTTGCCCGCCTCGTCGCGATGCACCGCTTCGATGGCCGCGCTGCGCACGACCACGGCGCGGTGCACCTGCCAGAAGTCCTGTGGATCGAGCTGGGGCAGCAGCTGCTTGAGCGGCGTGCGGATGAGGTATTCGTGGCCCGCGGTGAGCACGCGCACATATTTGTCGGCTGCCTCGAAATACAGCACCTCGTCCACCGGCACCATGCGCACGGTGGCGCCGCCGGTCTCGCTCGCGGCGATCATCCGCAGCGGCGCCGCCGCGGATGGCGGCGGTGACGGGCCGCCGTGACCGGCGGCGGCCGCCAGCACCTGGCGCCATTGCGCGAGCGTCCGTTCGAGCGCCTCGTCGGCGGCAGCCGCGGCCGCGCCGGGGACCGACGGCGGCTGTGTCGTGTCGAGCGCCTGCCGCAAGCGCTGAACGGTCTTCTGCAGCCGCGCGGGCTGCACGGGCTTGAGCACGTAGTCGATGGCCTGGGTCTCGAAGGCGCGCGCCGCGTATTCGTCGTAGGCGGTCACGAACACGAGCTGCGGCAGCGGCGCCTCGTGCGTCGGCCAGCGGTCGGCCAGTTCGGCGGCCGCGCCGAGACCGTCCTGGCCGGGCATGCGGATGTCGAAGAAGAGCACCTGCGGCAGCAGGCGCAGCGCCTCGCGCACCGCGGCGTGGCCGTCGCGCGCGAGCGCGCGCACTTGCAGTTCGGGCCAGGCCGTGGCGAGTTCGGCCTGGAGGGCCTGAGCGAGCAGCGGCTCGTCTTCGGCGATGAGGGCGGTGGGGTTCATGCGTGGGGCTGCCATGGAAAGCGCAGGACGACGCGGGTGCCGCCCGTGGGCCCCGCTGTCAGTTCCATGCGGCCGCGGTCGGCATACATGGCGGCGAGCCGTTCGCGGACCTGGCCGAGTCCGAAGCCGCCGCCGTCGGCCGGCGTGCCCGGGTGCGGGGCGTCGAAGCCGACACCGGTGTCGCTGACCTCGATCACCAGTTCTGCGTCGTGCCGCCGCGCGCGCACCGCGATCTCGCCGCCCTCGACCTGCGGCTCGAGCCCATGGCGGATGCTGTTCTCGACCAGCGGCTGCAGCAGCAGCGGCGGCACGGCCGCGTTGCGCAATTCGTCGGGCAGATCGAGCGTGTAGCGCAGCCGCTCGCCCATGCGCACGGACATCAGTTCGAGGTAGTCGGCCAGCCGGTCGAACTCGGCCGCGAGCGGATGCGAGAGCGCGCGCGACCCGCCGAGCGTCATGCGCAGGTAGCTGTTGAGGCGGTCGAGCATGGCCACCGCGCGCGGCGGATCGGTGGTGATCAGCACGCGCAGGTTGGCCAGCGTGTTGAACAGCATGTGCGGCTCGAGCTGCGTTTCGAGCAGCTTGAGCCGCGCCTCGGTCGCGTTGCGCTGGGCCAGGTCGAGCTGCTCCTGCATGTACCGGCCCTTGCCCAAGGTATAGAACAGGTACGACATGCCGGCCGTGGTTCCCAGCGTGACGGCGATGGTGGCGATCAGCTGCGCCCGGCCGAGCTTGTAGAAGGTCAGGATGGGTCGGCCGCTCCAGGCGTCGCCGATGGTCTGGCCGACGACGAAGCCGATGGTCACGCTCACGGCCACCAGCACCACGCCGCGCGCGCCAAGCGGCCAGCGAACCGACTCGCCGCGGGTCAGCAGCAGCCGGCCCAGGTCGATCAGGAGCCAGCTCATGAGCCCGATCGAGAGCGAATAGACAAGCTGGTTGCTCCATTTGCCATCGGGTCCGTGCATGGTGGCGGTCATGACGGCCGCGATGACGCAGCAGCAGGCCGCCGTGATCAGGCCGTGCCGCAGCAGGTCGCGCACCGTGTCGGCGCCGAACAGCGGGCCCGGCGCGGATGCGGGTGCGGGTGCTGGTGCGGCGGAGGCTACCAAGGATCGCCTCCCTGCAGCGCGCGGCGTTCGCGGGCCACGAGCCGGTCATAGACGCCGCCGCCGGTCGCGACGAACCAGACCACCGCGCCGTGGATCAGCAGCCCGAGGCCCCAGCCCAGCAGCGGGTACACGGCCCAGGTGTGGCCGCGCGAGGCCGAGAGGGCGACCAGGCCCACGTTGACCAGCACATAGACGAAGGCGTGGATGAACCAGCCGAGCTTGGCGCCGGCGCGGCGCCGCGCGAGTCGTTCGAGGTCGGCGGGGGAAGCGCGGGTGTGGGTTTGTGCAGGGTTCATGACGGTTCTCCGTGAGGTGGTTGAAGAAAAATGTCGATGAAGCGGCTCGCGATCTTAGGCGGGGCGCGCTTCGGGAGCCATGCAGGCGGTGCGGACGGCCAGCGTCCACAGCCGCACGGCGCGCGCGGCGAAGACCCCGCTGAAGGCGCCGTACAGCACCGGGATGCCGACCGCGAATGCGGGCTGCCGGTGCAGGGCGGGCGCCATGGCCAGCGCCACGCCAACCGCATATTTGGTGGCGAAGATGCCCATCATCAGCATGAGCGGCACCGCGCTGCCGGGCAGGTGGAATGTGCGCGTGGCCGGGTCGTAGCGCACGCCAGCCGGCAGCGGCGCCTGCAGCACCGCAAGGGCCGCCGCTGCGGCCGCCAGACCCCAGCCGAGCAGGGCGCCCGGCGAATCGCCGAACGCCGTGAGCACGCCTGCGAGCGACAGCCCGGTCATGCCGACCGACACCACGGTGAGCCGGCCCAGGCCGCTGCGGCTCGGCAGCAACTGCTTCGCGCCCAGCCACAGCAGCAGCGCGAACACGGCGAAGACCCACTTCGGGGTATGAAGAATGATCTGCAGCAGCATGGCGGTTCCAGGAATGGAGTTGGGTTGAAGGGACTGTGCCGATCGGCCGGCGGTGGGGCCACCGGGCTGCGACGAAATGCGCCGTGGCGGCGTGAGGCGCGCCAATACGGCGCGGAATGCGGTCGTTTTTCACAGCTTTACCGCCGCTTTACGGTCCGGCAGACAGGCGCGCTACGATCCGGCGGTCCACTAGCGGCTGTATTGCGCACTGCCACACCCCATGGAATCACCGACCCCCGAGCCTTCTTCCGGCGATTCGCCTGCTGCCCCACCGGCGCACTCCACCTCATCTCCCTCCCCGCGGCCGCCTTCGCGCCGCCGACGCTGGCTTGGAAGCCTGCTTGCATTGCTGTTGCTGGCGGCGCTCGGTGCGGGGGCCTGGTACCTCATCAACCGCAAGGACAGCAGCGCCGGCGCACCGCGCTTCGGCGGCGCCACCGTCACGGTGGGCCATGCCGCGGCGCGCGAGACCGAGCTGCCGGTCACCATCGATGCGCTCGGCACCGTCACCCCGCTCGCCACCGTCACGTTGCGGGCCCAGGTCGGCGGCGTGCTGACCGAGGTGCTGTTCAACGAAGGCCAGACCGTGGCCAAGAACCAGCTGCTCGCGCGCATCGACCCGCGGCCCTATGAGCAGGCGCTGATGCAGGCCCGCGGCAACCGGGAGCGCGACGAGGCGCAGCTAGCGGCCGCGCGCGTCACCCTCGCGCGCTACCGCACCTTGCTCGGGCAGGACTCCATCGCGCGCCAGGAGGTCGACACCCAGGCCGCGCTGGTGCGGCAGCTCGAAGCCGCGATCACGACCGACAAGGCGGCCGAGGCCGCGGCCCGGCTCAACCTCGACTGGACCCGCATCACCGCGCCCGTGGCCGGCCGCATCGGGCTGCGCGCGGTCGATCCCGGCAACACCATCACCGCCAACGCGACCACCGGCATCGCGGTCATCACGCAGATGAACCCGATCGACGTCCAGTTCTCGGTGCCGCAAGACCGCGTGCCCGACATCCAGGCCCAGCTCGCGCGCGGCGAGCCGCTGGCCGTGACCGCGTTCGACCGCACGCGCGCGGCGACGCTCGACACCGGCACCTTCCTGACGCTCGACAACGTGGTCGACACCACCACCGGCACGGTGAAGGCCAAGGCCCGCTTCGCCAACGCCAAGACCACGCTGTTCCCGAGCCAGTTCGTCAACGTGCAGCTGCTGCTGCGCAAGCTGCGCGCGGTGGTGGTGCCGGTGACGGCGGTGCGCACCGGCCCGAATGGCGACTACGTCTACGTGATCAACGAGGACCGCACGGTCTCGATGCGCGCGGTGAAGCGCGGCGAGGCCAATGCCGAAGTGGTCGCGATCACCTCGGGCCTGCGCGCCGGCGAGAACGTGGTCACCGAGGGCGGCGACCGCATCAAGGACGGCGCGGTGGTGCAGCTGCAGGGCGACAAGCCCGCGGCAGGCCCGCGCGGCGCGGCCTCGCGCCCGCGCGGTGCGCGTGGCGAGGGCGGCGGAGAGCGGCGGCGCCAGCGCCCGCCGCAATGACCTGACGACGACCGCGCGATGAGTCCTTCCCGTCCTTTCATCGAACGGCCGGTGGCCACGGCACTGCTGATGCTGGCCATCGTGCTGGCCGGCTTCGTGGGCCTGCGGCTCTTGCCGCTGGCGGCGCTGCCGCAGGTCGACTACCCGACCATCCAGGTGCAGACGCTCTATCCGGGCGCGAGCCCCGAGGTCATGAGCCGCACCGTCACGGCACCGCTCGAGCGCCAGTTCGGCCAGATGGCGGGGCTCAACCGCATGAGTTCGGTGAGCTCGGCGGGCGTGTCGATCGTCACGTTGCAGTTCGCGCTCGACCAGACGCTCGACGTGGCCGAGCAGCAGGTGCAGGCCGCCATCAATGCCGGCGGCTCGCTGCTGCCGGCCGACCTGCCGGCGCCGCCGGTGTATGCCAAGGTCAACCCGGCCGACGCGCCCATCCTGTCGCTGGCCGTCAGCTCCGAGACCTTGCCGCTGACCGAGGTGCAGAACCTCGTCAACACGCGGCTGGCGCAGAAGATCAGCCAGGTCGGCGGCGTGGGCCTGGTGTCGCTCTCGGGCGGGCAGCGCCCGGCGGTGCGCATCCAGGCCGACACCAACGCGCTCGCGTCGGTGGGCATCGGCCTCGACACGCTGCGCAGCGCCATCAGCGCGGCCAATGCCAACAGCGCCAAGGGCAGCTTCGACGGGCCGCGCCGCGCCTACACCATCAATGCGAACGACCAGCTCCTCACCGCGGACGACTACAAGAACCTGATCGTCGCCTGGAAGAACGGCGCGCCGATCCGCATGACCGACGTGGCGCGTGTGGTCGACGGCGCGGAGAACACGCAGCTCGGCGCCTGGGCGGGGCTGCGCGGCGAGGATGCATCGGGCGCAGCCATGTACCCGGCGATCATCCTGAACGTGCAGCGCCAGCCGGGCGCGAACGTCATCGGCACCGTCGATGCGATCAAGAAAGAGCTGCCCGAACTGCAGGCCTCGCTGCCGGGATCGCTCAAGGTCGAGGTGCTGAGCGACCGCACCACGGGCATCCGCGCGTCGGTGTCGCACGTGCAGCTCGAGCTGGCATTGGCCGTGGTGATGGTGGTGCTGGTGATCTTCTTCTTCCTGCACAGCGTGCGCGCGACGGTCATCGCGAGCCTCGCGGTGCCGATCTCGCTGATCGGCACCTGCGGCCTGATGTACCTGCTGGGCTACAGCCTCAACAACCTGAGCCTGATGGCGCTGACCATCGCGACCGGCTTCGTGGTCGACGACGCGATCGTGATGATCGAGAACATCGCGCGCTACCTCGAGGAGGGCGACCCGCCGTTCAAGGCCGCGATCAAGGGCGCCACGCAGATCGGCTTCACGATCATCTCGCTCACCGTGTCGCTGATCGCGGTGCTGATTCCGCTCTTGTTCATGGGCGACGTGGTGGGCCGGCTGTTCCGCGAATTCGCGGTCACCTTGGCGATCACCATCCTGATCTCGGCCGTGGTCTCGCTCACGCTGGTGCCGATGATGTCGGCGCGCTGGCTCCGGCCGCAGGCCGAAGAGGGCGGGCGTTTCGGCGCGAGCGTGCAGCGCTTCTTCGACCGTGTCATCGCGCGCTATGACGTTTGGTTGACCTGGGTGCTGCGCCACCAGCCGCTCACGCTGGTGGTGGCCGTCGCCACCTTGGCGCTCACGGTGCTGCTCTACGCGGTGATTCCGAAGGGCTTGTTTCCGACCCAGGACACGGGCCAGCTCAAGGCCCGCATCGAGGCCGCGCAGGACGTCTCGTACACGCGAATGGCTGCCCTGCAGCTGCAGGCCGCCGACGCGATCCTGGCCGACCCCGAGGTGGCGAGCGTGAGCTCGGTGGTCGGCGTGGACGCGGCCAACAACACCGCGCTCAACACCGGCAGCATGCTCATCAACATGCGGCCCGACCGCGGCGACCAGGAAGCCACGATGCAGCGGCTGCGCGAGCGCGTGCGCGCGGTCGCGGGCGTCACGCTCTACCTCCAGCCGACGCAGGACCTGACGATCGACGCCGAGACCGGCCCGACCGAATTCCGCGTGTCGCTCGAAGGCGTCGACACCACCACGGTCGACAGCTGGGCCCAGAAGCTGGCCGAGCGGCTGCGCGCCGAGCCGCTGGTGCGCAATGCCACCACCACCGCGGGCGCGAAGGGGCTCGCGGCCTACGTCGACATCGACCGCAACACCGCGTCGCGCCTGTCGGTCACGGCCAGCGCGGTGGACGACACGCTCTACAGCGCCTTCGGCCAGCGCATCGTCTCGACCATCTTCACCGAGACCAACCAGTACCGCGTGATCCTCGAGGCGCAGCGCGAGGCGCTGTCGTCGCCGCAGCTGCTCGGCAACCTGCCGCTGCGCACCGGCAGCGGTGCGGCCACCACGCTGTCGTCGATCGCCACCGTGCGCGAGCAGCCCGCGCCGCTGGCGGTGACGCACGTGGCGCAGTACCCCGCGGCCACGGTCGGCTTCGACACCGCCGACGGCGTGGCGCTCGGCGACGCCGTCGCGGCGATCCGCGTGGCCGCCAAGGAGATCGGCATGCCCGCGAGCATGACCATGACCTTCCTCGGCGCGGCCGGTGCCTACGAGAAGTCGCTGACCAACCAGCTGTGGCTGATCCTGGCGGCGGTGGTGTGCGTGTACATCGTGCTCGGCGTGCTCTACGAAAGCTACATCCATCCGCTGACGATCCTCTCGACGCTGCCTTCGGCCGGCGTCGGCGCGCTGCTCGCGCTCATGCTCACGGGCAACGACCTGGGCGTGATCGGCATCATCGGCATCATCCTGCTGATCGGCATCGTCAAGAAGAACGCGATCATGATGATCGACTTCGCGATCGATGCCGAACGGCGCGAGGGCAAGTCGCCGCAGGAGGCCATTCACCAGGCCGCTTTGCTGCGCTTCCGGCCGATCCTGATGACCACCCTGGCGGCGCTGTTCGCGGCGCTGCCGCTGATGTTCGGCTGGGGCGAGGGCGCCGAGCTGCGCCGGCCGCTGGGCCTCGCGATCTTCGGCGGGCTGGTCGTGAGCCAGGTGCTCACCTTGTTCACCACGCCGGTGGTCTACCTGGCCTTCGACCGGCTGGGACGCCGCTTCGGTCGCGCGCGTGAGGCCGTGGCCGAATGAACCTGTCGCGGCCCTTCGTCGAGCGTCCGATCGCCACGGTGCTGCTGACCATCGGCATCGCGCTGGCCGGCATCGCGGCGTTCTTCGTGCTGCCGGTGTCGCCGCTGCCGCAGGTCGACTATCCGGCGATCTCGGTCACGGCCAGCCTGCCGGGCGCGAGCCCGAGCACCATGGCGTCGAGCGTGGCGACGCCGCTCGAGCGCCGGCTCGGCGTGATCGCGGGCGTGAACGAGCTCACCTCGACCAGCTCGAACGGCTCGACCCGCATCAGCCTGCAGTTCGACATGTCGCGCAACATCGACAGCGCCGCGCGCGAGGTGCAGGCCGCCATCAACGCCGCGCGCGCCGACCTGCCCGCGACGCTGCGGCGCAACCCGAGCTACCGCAAGCGCAACCCGACGGCGGCGCCGATCGCGATTCTGGCGCTGACCTCGAAGACGCGCACGCCGGGCCAGATCTACGAGGCCGTGTCGAACATCGTGAGCCAGAAGCTGTCGCAGGTCGAGGGCGTGGGCGAGGTCGAGATCGGCGGCGGCTCGCTGCCGGCGGTGCGCGTCGAGCTCGAGCCGTTCTCGCTCAACCGCTTCGGCATCAGCACCGAGGACGTGCGCGCCGCGATCCAGTCGAACAACGCCAACCGACCCAAGGGCGCGATCGAGGGCGACGGCCGCCGGCTGCAGATCTACACGCCCGCGCCGGGGCGCCATGCGGTGGAATACCGCGACATGGTGATCGCCTGGCGCAACGGCGCGGCCGTGCGGCTCGGTGACGTGGCGCGCGTGATCGACAGCGTCGAGAACACGCGCACGCTGGGCCTGTTCAACGGCCAGCCCGCGGTGATCGTGCTGGTCACGCAGGAGCCCGGCGCCAACATCATCGAGACCGTCGACGGCGTGCGCGAGCTGCTGCCCGAGCTGCGCGCGCAGCTGCCGCAGGACATCGAGGTGCAGGTGGCCTCCGACCGCACCAACTCGATCCGCGCCTCGCTGCGCGAGATCGAGGCCACGCTGATGATCTCGATCGCGCTGGTGGTGCTGGTGGTGGGCCTGTTTTTGCGCCGTGCGCGCGCCACCATCATTCCGGCCGTGGCCACCGTGGTGTCGCTGCTCGGCACCTTCGGCGTGATGCACCTGCTGGGCTACAGCCTCAACAACCTGAGCCTGATGGCGCTCACGGTGGCCACCGGCTTCGTGGTCGACGACGCCATCGTGGTGCTCGAGAACACCAGCCGCCACATCGAGGCCGGCGTCGGCCGCATGGAGGCCGCGCTGCGCGGCGCGCGCGAGGTGGGCTTCACGGTGCTGTCGATCAGCCTGTCGCTGGTGGCGGTGTTCGTCCCGCTGCTTTTCATGGACGGGCAGATCGGGCGGCTGTTCCGCGAGTTCGCGGTCACGCTGTCGGTGGCGGTGCTGATCTCGCTGGTGATCTCGCTCACCACCACGCCGATGATGTGCGCCATGCTGTTGCGGCCCGAAGTGCCCGGCGGCAAGCCGCCCGGGCGCTTCGCGCGCATGGCCGAGCGCGGCTACCAGTGGAGCCTGCGCGTCTACGCGCACAGCCTCGACTGGGCGCTGGCGAGCAAGGCCGTGGTCATGGTGCTGCTGCTGGCGGTGGTCGGCCTCAACGTGTACCTGTTCACCGCCATCCCGAAGGGCTACTTCCCCGAGCAGGACAACGGCCAACTCAACGCGGGCCTGCGCGCCGACCAGAGCATCTCGTCGGTGGCGCTTTCCGAGAAGCTGCGCCAGGCGGTCGACATCATCCACAAGGATCCGGCGGTCGATACCGTGGTCGGCTTCTCGGGCGGCAGCCGCTCGGGCGGCGGCTTCATGTTCGTCAACCTCAAGCCGGCCGGCGAGCGCAAGGAGAAGACCGCCGCGGTCATTGCGCGGCTGCGGCCGCAGCTGGGCCAGCTCACCGGCCTGCGCGTGTTCCTGAGCCCGGTGCAAGACCTGCGCATGGGCGGGCGTTCGAGCAACTCCACCTACCAGTACACGCTCAAGGGCGACAACCTGGGCGACCTGCGCACCTGGACCACGAAGCTCGCCGACCGGCTGCGCCAGGAGACCGCGCTCACCGACGTGGACAGCGATCAGTCGGACAACGGCGTGGAGACCTTCGTCGAGATCGACCGGGACAGCGCGGCACGGCTCGGCGTGACGGCCAGCGCGGTCGATGCCGCGCTCTACAACGCCTTCGGCCAGCGCTCGGTCGCCACCATCTACGACGAGCTCAACCAGTACTCGGTGATCATGGAATGGGCGCCGCGCTACCAGCGCGCGCCCGTGGTGCTGAAAGACCTCTACGTACCGTCGACGCTCAGCACCGCCACCAGCGCGAGCGGCGCCGCCACCGTGAGTTCGCTCGAGAGCACCACCGACGCGAGCACCGGCACCTCGACCACCACGTCGGCCAACCCGGGCCTGCGCGCCGCCTCGACCGGGCAGGCGCTGGCGGCCAACACCACGCGCATGGTGCCGCTGTCGGCCATCGCGAAGATCAGCGAACGCGCGGTGCCGAGCTCGATCGACCACCAGGACACCGAGCTGGCAAGCACCGTCTCGTTCAACCTGGGCGAGGGCGTCACGCTGGAGGATGCGCGCCGCATCGTGGCGCAGGCCGAAGCCGACATCGCCATGCCCACCAACGTGCGCGGCAGCTTCCAGGGCACCGCGCTCGCGGCGCAGCAGTCGCAGGGGCAGCAGCTTGCGTTGATCCTGGCTGCGATCGTGGTGATCTACATCGTGCTCGGCGTGCTCTACGAAAGCCTGGTGCATCCGGTCACGGTGCTCACCACCTTGCCCTCGGCCGGCGTGGGCGCGGTGCTGGCGCTGCTGCTGTTCCGCATGGAGTTCTCGATCATCGCGTTGATCGGGCTGTTCCTTTTGATAGGCATCGTGAAGAAGAACGCGATCCTGATCATCGACTTTGCGCTCGAGGCCGAGCGCGCGCGCGGCATCCCGGCCGTGGAGGCGGTGCGCGAAGCCTGCCTGCTGCGCTTCCGGCCGATCCTCATGACCACGCTCGCCGCCGCGCTCGGCGCGCTGCCGCTGGCCGTCGGCTTCGGCCAGGGCGCCGAACTGCGCCAGCCGCTCGGCGTGGCGATCATCGGCGGGCTGGTCGCGAGCCAGCTGCTCACGCTGCTCACCACGCCGGTGGTCTACGTGCTGCTCGACAAGCTGCGGCGGCGCTCGGGCAGCGAGCGGCACCTGAGCCGCGCGGCAGGGGCGCAGACCTGAAGAGATTGAACGAGACCCTGACATGACACATCGCCCCCGCATCCTCTCGCTGTCCGCGCTCGCCCTGGCGGCGGTGCTGGCCGGCTGCGCCGTGGGACCGACCCATGAGGCGCCTGCCGCGGCCATGCCCGCGGGCTGGAAGGAGCAGCCCGCCGCCGACGGCTGGCTGCCCGCCGCGCCGGCCGATGCGCTCGACCGCGGCGAGTGGTGGAAGCTCTTTGCCGATCCCACGCTCGACGAACTGGCCGCGCGCGTGAACGTCTCGAACCAGAACATCGCCGTGGCCGTGGCCAACTTCGCGCAGGCCCGCGCGCTGGTGCGCGGCGAGCGCGCGGGGCTGTTTCCGTCGGTCGCGCTCGACGGCAGCGGCCGACGCAGCGGCAACCTCCGCGGCGGCAGCAACGCGTCGAGCACGTTCGCGGCCAATCTCGGCGTCGACTGGGCGCCCGATGTCTGGGGCCGGCTGCGGCAGGCGGTGGGCAGCGCCGAGGCCAACGCGCAGGCCAGCGAGGCCGACCTGGCCTCGGCGCGGCTCTCGGCCGTGGGCGATCTCGCGACCAACTATTTCTCGCTGCGCGAGACCGACACCGAGATCGTGCTGCTCGAGCAGACCATCGAGGGCTACCAGCGCACCTTCGAGATCACGAGCAACCGCTATGCGGCGGGCATCGCGGCGCAGACCGACGTGCTGCAGGCCCAGACGCAGCTCGTCAACGCGCAGGCCGAGCGGGTCGGCCTGCGGCGCACGCGTGCCACGCTCGAGCATGCGATCGCCATGCTGGTCGGCGTGGCACCGGCCGACTTCAGCCTGCCGCCCGCGCGCTGGACACCCACCGTGCCCGGCATTCCGGCCGGCGTGCCGTCGACGCTGCTGCAGCGCCGGCCCGACATCGCGGCCGCCGAGCGCGCGGTCGCCGCGGCCAATGCGCAGATCGGCATTGCGCGCTCGGCCTACTTTCCGAACTTCAACCTCAGCGCTTCGGTCGGCGGCAACGCGAGCCGCGTGAAAGACCTGTTCGATGCGTCCAACATGCTCTGGGCGCTCGGGCTGTCGGTGGCGCAGGTGGTGTTCGACGCCGGTGCGATCGGCGCGTCGGTCGACTCGGCCAAGGCGGCGCATGAAGCCAGCGTGGCGCGCTACCGCCAGACGGTGCTGGGCGCCTTCCAGGCGGTCGAGGACCAGCTCACGGCCGGCGCCGCGCTGGCGCAGCAGGAAGGCCTGCGGCGCGAGGCTTCGGCCGCGGCCGACAAGACCGAGCAGCAGGTGATCAACCGCTACCGCGCGGGCCAGGCCGGCTACACCGAAGTGGTGACCGCGCAGGCGTCCGCGCTCAATGCGCGCCGCGCGCTGGTGCAGGTGCAGGTCGACCGGCAGAACGCCGCCGTGGCGCTGATCCAGGCGCTGGGCGGTGGATGGCAGGCCGGCCGGCGCAGCGAGGCGGCGCGCCCGGCGCAGCTTTAAGCGCGCGGGGCCCGCTGCCGCAAGTAGGCACCCGACTCGAAGAGCTGCGCTTCCGCCTCGTCGATGCGCCGGATGCCGGCCTTGCCGGCGCGGCTCGCGAGCAGCTCGACCAGTGCCTCAGCCAGCGCCACGCCCGCAGCGACCGAAGGAAAGAGCGATGGGCTCTGGAGCGTGAACAGCAGCGTCTCGTCGGCCAGCAGCGACAGTGGCGACGCCGTGCTGTCGGTGAGCGCGACGATGCGCAGCCCCGCGGCCCTGGCGGCCTCGGCCACCTGCAGCGCCTCGCGCGAGTAGGGCGCGAAACCCGCGACCACCAGCGCGTCGCCCTTGGCGAAGGCGCGCTGCTGCATCTCGAGCGAGCCGCCCTGGCCGTCGACCAGGTGCACGCCGGTGCGGAACAGCCGATACACGTAGACGAACGAAAAAGCGATCGGAAAGCAGGTCCGGAAGCCCGCGGCATGCACCGCGCCCGCCTTCTCGAGCAGCACGCAGGCCTTGCGCAGCGCGTCCGCGCTTTGCCGGTGCGTCGCCTCGAGGTTGCGGCGCTGCACTTCGAACATCTCGCCCGCGAGGCCCTGGTCCTGCGCGCGGCCGGCGAGCTGCTTCGCGCCTGCGCCGTGGCTGTCCGAGCCGAGCCCCATGTCGCCCGCGAAGGCGTCCTTCAGCTGGGGCCAGCCCGCATAGCCCAGTTGCTGCGCAAAGCGCACCAGCCTGGCGGGGGTGCTCTGCGCGCGCACGCCCACGCTGCGCATCGAGGCGGTGACCACCTCGTTCGGATGGTCGAGCACATAGCGCGCCACCTGCTGCAGGGCAGGGCTCAGTTCGTTGGAGCGCTGGTGGATCTGGTCTCTGGCGATCGTCATTGGAACGAATGTACCGGCGCACACGTCAAGCGCCATGGCCAAATCCCGCGGCCCGTGGGGACAGCCGGGCAAGGCCGTCGCGATGCCTCGCCATAATTGCGGCTCTTTAAAGGAGTAAGCGTGGACATCGTTTTGCTGGTGAAGGCCGCCGTCATGGGCATCGTCGAGGGGCTGACCGAGTTTCTGCCCATCTCGTCGACCGGGCATCTGATTCTTGCGGGTGCGCTGCTCGGCTTCGACGACGCGAAGGCCAAGGTCTTCGACATCGCCATCCAGACCGGCGCCATCTTCGCGGTGATCCTGGTGTACTGGCAGAAGATCCATTCCACCATCGTGGCGCTGCCGCGCCAGCCCAAGGCGCGCCGCCTGGCGATCAACGTGGTGCTGGGCTTCCTGCCGGCGGTGGTGCTGGGCCTGGTGTTCGGCAAGATGATCAAGGAACACCTGTTCACGCCCGTGGTGGTGGCGAGCACCTTCATCATCGGCGGCTTCATCATCCTGTGGGCCGAGAAGCGGCCACCGGGCTCGGTGCGCGTCGAGCACGTCGACGACATGACGATGTGGGACGCGCTCAAGGTCGGCCTGGTGCAGTGCTTCGCGATGATCCCGGGCACCAGCCGCAGCGGCTCGACCATCATCGGCGGCATGCTGCTGGGCCTGTCGCGCAAGGCGGCCACCGATTTCTCGTTCTTCCTCGCGATCCCGACCTTGATCGGCGCCGGCGCCTACAGCCTCTACAAGGAGCGCGCGCTGCTCTCGGTGGCCGACATCCCGCTGTTCGCCGTGGGCCTGGTGTTCTCGTTCGCGAGCGCATGGCTGTGCGTGCGCTGGCTGCTGAAGTACATCAGCACGCACAACTTCATCCCGTTCGCGTGGTACCGCATCGCCTTCGGCATCGTGGTGCTGACCACCGCCTGGACTGGCGCGGTGGTCTGGGCCGAGTAAGCGCGCGGAAGGCGCGCGGCGGCCGTCAGCGGCTGCCGCCGTGGCCGAGCAGGGCGCTCGCGGCCTCGGCCTCGCGCCGCACCGCGCCCGCGATCGGGCCGTCGATCGACGGGTCGAAGCCGCCCGTGGCGCCCAGCGCCGTCAGCACCGCGCACACGCGCCCCGCATAGTCGTACACCGGCGCGGCCACCGCGCTGATGCCGCGCAGGTAGGTGTCGCGCACGATCGCGCAGCGCGCCTGCTGCACCTCGCTGCGCAACCGGCCGATCGGGTCGGCCGCGTCGAGCGTGGCGCGCATGTCCTGCGGCGCCTCGGCCAGTTCCTGCTCGGCCAGCGCGCGCACGCGCGATTCGTCGAGCAGGCCGAGGAAGGCCCGGCCCGTGGCCGACCAGAGCATCGACATCACCGAGCCGGCACGCACGTTCACGGTGACCGGCAGGCCGGGCTCCTCGAAGCGCACGATGGTCGGGCCCTTGTTGCCCATCACCGCGACGAAGCAGGTCACCTCGAGCGATTCGCGCAGCCGCAGCAGGCAGGGCTCGGCCGCGCGGATCGGGTCGGCCTGGCGCATCGCGGCCAGCCCGATCTGGATCGCCGCCGTGCCCAGGTAGTAGTGCTGCGAGGCCGCGTCCTGCAGCACCAACCCTTCTTCCATCAGGCTCGCGAGGTAGCGGTGCACCTTGGCCGGGCTTTCCGCCACGTGGGCGGCCAGCGCCGTGAGGCTGCTGCGCCCGCCCAGGTGGGCCAGCCCCTTGAGCACCGCCATGCCGGTTTCGGCCGATTGCACGCGCTGGCGCCGCTCGCGGGCTGCGGCGGGAACGGGAGGGTCTTCCGGGCAGGGTGTCATGTGGGCGGGGATGTTACGTGCTCGGCGGCAGTGCCGAGCGCTTCGGGTTAGACCTAAGATTGTGATTACGCAATGCGTATGATACTTACGCAATACGGAACAAACCGAGGCAACCCCATGACAAAGCATTTCCTTCGCTGCATCGCCGCCCTGGCGCTCGTGGCCACCGCGAGCGCGGGCGCGCAGACCGCCACCTTCCCGTCCAAGCCGATCCGCTGGATCGTTCCCTATGCGGCGGGCGGCGGGTCCGACTTTCTCGCGCGCACGGTCGCGCAGACGCTCTCCACGCAAGTGGCGCAGCCGGTGCTGGTCGACAACAAGCCGGGCGGCAACACGGCGCTCGCTGCCGCCGAGACCGTGCGCTCGCCGGCCGACGGCTACACGGTGCTGTCGGCCGACAACGGCACGCTGGTGTTCAACCCGGCGCTCTACAAGTCGCTGAGCTACAACCCGACGAAGGACCTCGCGCCGGTCACGCTGATGGGCAAGTTCCCGATGATCCTGGTGGCCGGGAACGACGCCGGCTTCGCCACGGCGAAGGACTTCATCGCCAAGGCGAAGGCCAAGCCGGGCGGCATGAACTACGCCTCGGCCGGCGCAGGCAGCCCGCACCACCTGGCGATGGAACTGCTCAAGGTCGAAGCCGGCCTCTTCATGGTGCACGTGCCGTACCGCGGCGCCGCGCCCGCACTGGCCGACGTGGCGGGCGGGCAGTTGCCGGCCATGATGGTCGACCTGGCCGCGGGCGCCGGCTTCATCAAGGGCGGCAAGGTGCGCGCGCTCGCGGTCGCCAATCCCACGCGCCTGCCGCAGCTGCCCGACGTGCCCACCTTCGCCGAGCTCGGCTACAAGAACGTCGAGGCCGCCGCGCTGGTCGGCGTGGTGGTGCCCGCGGCCACGCCGCCGGAGGTGGTGAGCACGCTCAACCGGCAGCTGGTGGCGGCGATCAACGAGCCCGCGGTGCGCAAGCGCATGGTCGACTTCGGCGTGGAGCCCGTGGCCAACACGCCCCAGCAGTACGCGGCGCTGCTCAAGAGCGAGACCACGCGCTGGCACAAGCTGATCCGTGACCTGAAGATCACGCTGGACTGATGACGAGCCCGCGCACTTCCGGCTGCCCCGTCGCGCACGGGCCGCTGTCATCCGAGCGCACGCCCACGGGCTGCCCCGTGAGCGCGCGCGCGGCCGAGTTCGATCCCTTCGAGGACGGCTACCAGCAGGACCCGCCCGAGTACGTGCGCTGGGCGCGCGAGAAGGAGCCTATCTTCTACAGCCCGAAGCTCGGCTACTGGGTGGTCACGCGCTACGACGACATCAAGGCGGTGTTCCGCGACAACATCACCTTCAGCCCCTCGAACGCGCTCGAGAAGATCACGCCCACGGGCGACGAAGCCAACGCGGTGCTCGCCTCGTACGGCTTTGCGCTGAACCGCACGCTGGTCAACGAAGACGAGCCCGCCCACATGCCGCGCCGCCGCGTGCTGATGGACCCCTTCACGCCCGAGGCGCTCAAGCACCACGAGCCGATGGTGCGCGAACTGGCGCGCAGCTACGTCGACCGCTTCATCGACGACGGCCGCGCCGACCTGGTCGACCAGATGCTCTGGGAGATACCGCTCACGGTCGCGCTGCACTTCCTCGGCGTGCCCGAGGAAGACATGGACACGCTGCGCAAGTACTCGATCGCGCACACGGTCAACACTTGGGGCCGGCCCCGGCCCGAAGAGCAGGTGGCCGTGGCGCATGCGGTCGGCAACTTCTGGCAGTACGCGGGGAAAGTGCTCGAGAAGATGCGCCAGGACCCCGACGCGCCGGGCTGGATGCAGTACGGCATCCGCAAGCAGAAGCTGCATCCCGAGATCGTGACCGACTCGTACCTGCACTCGATGATGATGGCCGGCATCGTGGCCGCCCACGAGACCACCGCCAACGCGACCGCCAATGCGATGAAGCTGCTGCTGCAGCATCCGCATGTCTGGCAGGAGCTCTGCGACGACCCGGGGCTCATTCCCAACGCGGTGGAAGAGTGCCTGCGCCACAACGGCTCGGTCGCGGCCTGGCGCCGCCTCGTCACCCGCGACACGCAGCTCGGCGGCGTGGACCTGCCGGCCGGCTCGAAGCTGCTCATCGTCACCTCGTCGGCCAACCACGACGAAGCGCATTTCGCCGACGCCGACCTGTTCGACATCCGGCGCGACAACGCGAGTGACCACCTGACCTTCGGCTACGGCTCGCACCAGTGCATGGGCAAGAACCTCGCGCGCATGGAAATGCAGGTCTTCCTGTCGGAGTTCACCCGGCGGCTGCCGCACATGCGCCTGGCCGCGCAGCGCTTCACCTATGTGCCGAACACCTCGTTCCGCGGACCCGAGCACCTCTGGGTCGAGTGGGACCCGGCTGCGAACCCCGAGCGCCGCAACCCGGCGCTGCGCGAGGTGCAGGTGCCGGTGCGCATCGGCGAGCCTTCGGCCCATGCAGTGACGCGGCCCGTGGTGGTGGAGCGCGTCACGCGCGTGGCCGAGGGCATCGTCAAGCTGCGGCTGGTGTCGCCCGACGGCAAGCCGCTGCCGCGCTGGACGCCGGGCTCGCACATCGACGTGGAATGCGGCTCGCCCGAACTGTCGCGCCAGTATTCGCTGTGCGGCGACCCCGACGAGGCGGGCGTGTTCGAGATCGCGGTGCTGCATGAGCCAGAAGGTCGCGGCGGATCGGCCTGGGTGCATGCGAACGTGGAGGTCGGCGACCGGCTCCGCATCCGCGGCCCGCGCAACCACTTCCGGCTCGATGAATCGCTGCCCAAGGCGATCTTCATCGCCGGCGGCATCGGCATCACGCCCGTGAGCGCCATGGCGCGCCGCGCGAAGGCGCTGGGCATGGACTACGAACTGCACTACAGCGGCCGCAGCCGCGCCAGCATGGCCTTCCTCGATGAACTGGCCGCGCTGCACGGCGGGCGGCTGCATGTGCACGCGGGCGACGAGGGCCGGCGCAACGACCTGCGCGCGCTGCTCGCCGAGCCGGTGCCCGGCGCGCAGGTGTACGCCTGCGGCCCGCTGCGGATGCTCGAGGCGCTCGAGGACTGCTGCGCGGCCTGGCCCGAGGGCGCGCTGCGCGTGGAGCATTTCGAATCGACCCTGGCCACGCTCGATCCATCGAAGGAACAGGCGTTCGAGGTGGAGCTCAAGGACTCGGGCCTCGTGCTGACCGTGCCGCCCGACCGGACCCTGCTCGCCACCTTGCGCGCCGCCAACGTCGACGTGCAGAGCGATTGCGAGGAGGGCCTGTGCGGCTCGTGCGAGGTGCGGGTGCTCTCGGGCCAGGTCGACCATCGCGACGTGGTGCTGACGCGCACCGAGCGCGACGCCCACGACCGGATGATGGCCTGCTGCTCGCGCGCCTGTGGCGGGCGGCTGGTGCTCGAACTCTGAAGGCGGCGCCCGTGCGCGTCAGGCCACCGCCTCGGCGTGCGTGCTGACCGCGAGCTTGCGGTAGATGTTCTTCGTCAGGCAGGCCACCGTCAGCCGGGACAGCGAGAGCGACTCGGCCATCTCGTGGATGCTCCGCCCCTGCGAGACGAGTTCGAGGATCTTGCGCTCGTGCGATGCGAGTGCAACGGGGGCTGGCGCGTCGTACGTGGCCGCGCCTGGCGCGGACGCCCTGGCCGCGAGCCAGCCCAGGATGCAGCGTGCGATGCCGAGGTCGATCGGTGCGCCACCCTGTTCGATGCTGCGCAGCGCGATGCTCAGTTCGAGGTCGTCGTTTTCCTTCAGCAGGTAGCCGATGGCGCCCGCGCACAGCGCCGCGAAGACGGTCTGCGCCATGCGCTGGTCCGCCACGGCCACCGCGGGCACCTGCGGGTAGCACGCCTGCATCCAGCCGATCAGGTCGATCGCCCCGCCGCCGGGGAGGCCCACGTCGACCAGCACGACGCCGTAGGTGCGGCCGCCGCGGCGGTGCTGCGCGTCGAGCAGTGCCCTGGCCGCGCCGGCACTGTCGGCCCACACGATCTCCGGCTCGGCGCAGCCCAGCGTGGACAGCACATAGGCCAGCCGCTCGCGCATCGCCGGATCGTCCTGCACCACCAGCGGCGGGCTCAGGGTCACGGTTTCGACTTCTTCCAGCAGCAGCAGATCCGGCATGACGACAAGGTGGACGGCGGCGGGTTTGTAGGTCGTTCTAGTTGGTTTTTGCTGGATTTTGACAGATTGGCATCATTTGTTTCCTGCAGCCCACGCGCTGATAAGGGGAAAGTTCGCCGGGTGCAAAACCCCGTCATCGACAATCGGCGCATGCCAGACCTTCACGAACTGACGCGGCAGTTCCCGCATGCGGGCCGGCTCGATGCGATCCTGCTGCGGCCGGCACGCCGCGTGGCGGTGCAGTCGGTGCAGGCGGCGAGGGCGCTCGACGGCCGCGGGCTCGAGGGCGACCGCAGCAGCGCCGCCGCGCGCCCGGGCGGCAAGCGGCAGGTCACGCTGATCCAGCAGGAGCACCTGCCGGTGATCGCCGGGCTCGCGGGCCGGCCGCGGGTCGATGCCGATGGCTTGCGGCGCAACCTCGTCGTGTCGGGCCTCAACCTGCTGGCGGCGCGTTCGCTGTTTGCCGACCAGCCGCTGGTGCTGGCCATCGGTGCCGAGGTGCTGCTCGAGATCAGCGGCCCCTGCGAGCCCTGTTCGCGCATGGAGGAACTGCTGGGCCCCGGCGGCTACAACGCGATGCGCGGCCATGGCGGCGTGACCGCGCGGGTGCTGCGCGGCGGCATGCTGCAGGTCGGCGACGGCATCTGGTGCCGGCCGGCCTCAGAGCAGGTTGCGTAGCGCGGCCTCGATCGCCGCCGCGGTGGCGAGCGGCTTCTCCATCGGGAACAGGTGGCTGCCGTCGAGCATGGTGATGCGCCCCTTGGTCACGCGCTCGGTCATCGCCATGCCGACCTGTTTCATCTCGACCGATTGCCGCCCGCCGATGAAGGCCGCCTTGCACTTGAGCGGATGCCGGCGCAGCAGCGCGGCCAGGTTGTGGGGCAGGGTGTTGTAGATCGCGGTCTCGACATCGCGGTCGAAGCTCAGCTGGCGGTTGTCCTCGCCGCCGTCGAAGGTGCCATGGTCGATGTAGTCGTGCAGCACCTGCTCGTCCCATTTGGCGAACGCCTTCTTGCTGCGGAAGTGCTCGAACACCGCCTCGCGGTGGGCCCAGGTGTTCTTGCGCCTGCGGCTGATCGCGCCGGGCGAGATGCTCTTCATGAGCGGCGTGCGCTTGACCATGTTGAGCGTGTTGGCGCGCCAGCCGCCGAGGATCGGCGAATCGACCATCACCACGCCGCAGGCGAGCGCCGGATGCTGGGCCGCGCACATCAGGCTCAGGAAGCCGCCCAGCGAATGGCCGACCAGGAACACCGGGCCGCCCGCGCGGTCGGCGCGCGCCTGCGCGAAATCGGCCAGCTGCCGCACCAGGTGCGGCCAGTTGTCGGTGACGGGGTACTTCGGGTCGTGGCCGAATTTCTCGATCGCATCGACCTCGAAGCCGCGGTTGCGCAGGCTGTCTAGCATGACGCGGTAAGTGCTCGCAGGAAAGCTGTTGCCGTGCGAGAAGACGACCGGGGGCAGGGCCATGGGGAACGCCGCCGTCAGATGAGCTTTTCGTCGGGCGTGGAGATCTTGCGCAGCGGGCTGTGCCGCGTGAGCGGCATCCGCAGCGGATGCGCGGTGGCCGCGTCGTCCCACACCGGGTCCTCGATGCTGTCGAACACCTCGCGCAGCTTCTGGCCCCAGCTGTTGTGCATCATGCGGTAGTAGGGATTGTCGTGGTCGATGCAGATCACGCGGTCGGTCTCGAGCTTGTTGGCCTGGTACACCACGAGGTCGAGCGGCAGGCCCACCGAGAGGTTCGATTTCATGGTCGAGTCCATCGACACGAGGGCGCACTTGGCGGCCTCGTCGAGCGGCGTCTCGGGCGTGAGCACGCGGTCGAGCACCGGCTTGCCGTACTTCGATTCGCCGACCTGGAAGTACGGCGTCTCCGTGGTCGCCTCGATGAAGTTGCCGGCCGCATAGACCAGGAACAGCCGCATGCCTTCGCCCTTGATCTGGCCGCCGAAGATGAACGAGACGTTGAAGTCGAGGCCCGCATGCTTGAGCGCCTCGGCATCGCGGTCGTAGACGTGGCGCACCGCCGAGCCGAGCACGCGCGTGGCATCGAACATGCTCTTGGCGTTCCAGATGGTGATCGGATCGCCCTGGCTGCCGTCCTCGCGCGTTTCGCGCAGTTCCTCGACCTGCAGGATCTCGCGCACCGACTGCGAGATGCTCAGGTTGCCCGACGACAGCAGCACCATGAACCGGTCGCCCGGCTGCTCGTAGACGATCATCTTGCGGAAGGTGCTGATGTGGTCCACGCCCGCGTTGGTGCGCGAGTCGGAGAGGAACACCAGCCCGGCGTTGAGTTTGATGCCTACGCAGTAAGTCATTTGTTCGTCACTCCGCGCGGACGGCGCCGCTCATGCGGCACCGCGCTCGCGCGCGTTCAGTTTTTGCAGGGCATAGAGCGCGTCGAGCGCCTCGCGTGGCGTCATGGCGTCGGGGTCGAGCGCGGCCAGCGCGGATTCTACGGCGCTGGCCATCGGCGTTTCGGCGGCCGGCGGCGGTGCGAACAGATCGACCTGGGCGCGCGTCTGGGCGTGCTGCGACTCGAGCGCCTCGAGCGCCTGCCGCGCATGGTTGACCACCGCCGCGGGCATGCCGGCGAGCCGCGCCACCTGGATGCCGTAGCTCTTGCTGGCGGGGCCGGGCTGCATCTCGTGCAGGAACACGATGTCGCGGCCCGCCTCGGTCGCGCTCACGTGCATGTTGACGGCGCAGTGGTGCGTGGCCGGAAACTCGGTCAGCTCGAAGTAGTGGGTGGCGAACAGCGTGAAGGCCTTGCTGCGGTCGTGCAATTGCGCCGCAATGCCCGCGGCCAGCGCGAGGCCGTCGAAGGTGCTGGTGCCGCGGCCGATCTCGTCCATCAGCACCAGCGACTGCGCGGTGGCGCTGTGCAGGATCTGCGCGGCCTCGGTCATCTCGAGCATGAAGGTCGACTGCGCGTTGGCGAGGTCGTCGGCCGCGCCGATGCGCGTGTGGATCGCGTCGATCGGCCCGAGCCGGCAGGCCGCCGCAGGCACATGCGAGCCGATGGACGCCAGCAGCACGATGATCGCCACCTGCCGCATGTAGGTCGACTTGCCGCCCATGTTGGGGCCGGTGATGACCTGCATGCGCTGCTGCGGCCCGAGCTGTGTGTCGTTGGCGATGAAGCCGCCCGACGATTTCTCGGCCAGCCGCGCCTCCACCACCGGATGGCGCCCCTGCTGGATCTCGATGCACGGATGCGAGACGAAGCTCGGCGCGCGCCAGTGCAGCGTGTGCGAGCGCTCGGCCAGCGCGCAGAGTGCATCGAGCGCGGCCAGCGCCGCGGCCAGCTGCGTGAGCGCCGGCACCGCGGGCTGCAGCGCGTCGAGCAGCTGTTCGTAGAGCCATTTCTCGCGCGCCAGTGCGCGGTCCTGGGCGCTCAGCGCCTTGTCCTCGAAGGCCTTGAGTTCGGGCGTGATGAAGCGCTCGGCATTCTTCAGCGTCTGGCGGCGGCGGTAGTTGTCGGGCACCTTGGCCAGCGCGCTCTGCGTCACCTCGATGTAGAAGCCGTGCACGCGGTTGAACTGCACGCGCAGGTTCGAAATGCCGGTGCGCTCGCGCTCGCTCACCTCGAGCTGCAGCAGGAAGTCGTCGCAGTTCTCGCTGATGGCGCGCAGCTCGTCGAGTTCGGCGTCATGGCCGGTGGCGATCACGCCGCCGTCGCGCACCAGCGCCGACGGGTCGGGCTTGATCGCGCTCGCGAGCAGCTCGGCGCAGCCCGCCGGCGGTGTCAGGCGTTCGGCGATGCGCTCGAGCAGCGCGGCCGCCGGGGGCAGCAGCGGCGCAAGCTGCTCCGCCTTGGCCAGCGCGAGGCGCAGCGCCACCAGTTCGCGCGGGCGCACCTGGCGCAGCGCGATGCGCGCGGCAATGCGCTCCACGTCGCTCGTGTTCTTGAGCTGCTCGCGCAGCGTGCGCCAGGGCGCGGCCGTGCCGCCCAGCACGGTGGACTGCAGCGCGCCGATGGCCTCGAGCCGCGCCTCGGCGTCGCGGCGGTCGCGCCGCGGCGACAGCAGCCAGCGCTTCAGCAGGCGGCTGCCCATGCCGGTCATGCAGGTGTCGAGCAGCGAAAACAGCGTGGGCGACTCTTCACCGCGCAGCGTCTGCACCAGTTCGAGGTTGCGCCGCGTGGTCGGCGGCAGTTCGATCAACTCGCCGTCGCGCTCCACCGACAGCCGCTGCACGTGGGACAGCGCACGCCCCTGCGTGTGCTCGGCATAGCCGAGCAGCGCGGCCGCCGCGGCATGCGCATTGACGAGCGCTTCGGCGTTCCAGGCCGCGAGGCCCTGGCTGCCCATCTGCTCGCTGAGCTTGCGCTCGCCCAGGCCGCCATCGAACTGCCAAGCGGGGCGCAGCGACAGCGTGAACGGCGTGGCCGCGCGCGCGGCCTTCAGGCGCTGCTCGAAAGCGGGCGTGACCTCGGCGCTGTAGAGCAGCTCGCTCGGCGCGATGCGCGCGATCCAGGCCTCCAGCGCATCGGCCGGGCATTCGGCCAGCCGCAGCTCGGCCCCCGTGACGCTGAGCCAGGCCAGCCCGCAGAAATTGCGCGCGCCCGCATGCACCGCCAGCAGCAGCGATTCGCTCTTGTCGTTGAGGAGTTCCGCGTCGGTCAGCGTGCCGGGCGTGACCACGCGCACTACCTTGCGCTCGACCGGGCCCTTGCTGGCGCCGACCTCGCCCACCTGCTCGCAGATCGCCACCGACTCGCCGAGCTTGATGAGCCGCGCAAGGTAGGTGTCGACCGCGTGGAACGGCACGCCGCACATCACCACCGGCTGCCCCGCGGACTGGCCGCGCTGCGTCAGCGTGATGTCGAGCAGCCGCGCGGCCTTTTCGGCATCGGCCCAGAACAGCTCGTAGAAATCGCCCATCCGGTAGAAGAGCAGGGTGTCCGGATGGTCGGCTTTGAGGCGCAGGTACTGCGCCATCATGGGGGTGTGGGCGGAGAAGTCGCCGGCGGGAATGGCTGGGGCTGTCGTGGTTTTCACCGGGGCGATTATCGGGGACGGCCGGTGATGGCTGCAGGGCCGGCAGCCCTTGACGGTAAGCCCCGGTTGTCGATCCTCTCCTACGCCCGGGCGTGCGAAGCTGCGCCAGACTGACCGGAAGGAGCGGCAACACCATGAAAATCATTCTCTGGATCGTCGGGATCATCTTCCTCATCGGCCTTCTCGTGGTGCTCGGCATCGGTGACCTGATCTTCTAGGAACACCGCCGGGGCGTGGCTGCGCTCGCATGCGGCGCGGCCGGCATGATGGATGGCACCATCGCGGTCCGATTACTGCGACTTTGCGGAGCTATCCATGCTGATCAATTGCGTGGCGTATGAGAACGGCGTCAGGCTCGCCGACATTCCGGTCGAAGACATCAGCGAGTACATCCAGCGCCCGGGCTGCTTCGTCTGGGTGGCGCTCGGCGACGCGACGCCCGGGGAACTGGACGAGATGCAGAAGGAGTTCGACCTGCATCCGCTCGCCGTCGAGGACGCGCACCACGGCCACCAACGGCCGAAGGTGGAGGAATACGGCGATTCGCTGTTCGTGGTGATGCACCTGGTCGAGCCCTCGCCGGAGGGCGAGCACTGCGCGAACGTGGGCGAGGTGAACGTGTTCGTCGGCGCCAACTACGTGCTCTCGGTGCGCAACCGCAGCCAGCAGGGCTTCCTCGACGTGCGCGAGCGCTGCGAGCGCGAGCCGGAGCTGATGCGCAACGGCCCGGGCTTCGTGCTGTATGCGCTGATGGACGCGGTGGTGGACCGCTACTTCCCCGTGATCGACGCGCTCGAGGTGGAGCTCGAATCCATCGAGCAGCAGCTCTTCACGCAGGGCGGCGCGGCGCGCGACAAGATCAAGCAGCTCTACGACCTCAAGCGGCGCAGCATGGTGCTCAAGCGCGCGGTGGCGCCGCTGGTGGAAGCCGCGGGCAAGCTGCACGGCGGGCGGGTGCCGCACATCTGCCTGAGCTCGCACGAGTACTTTCGCGACGTGGCCGACCACCTGGGGCGCATCAACGGCTCGATCGATGCGATGCGCGACACCATCGGCACGGCGATCTCGGTGAACCTCTCGATGGTCACGATCGAGGAGAGCGAGGTCACGAAGCGGCTGGCCGCCTGGGCCAGCATCTTCGCGGTCTGCACGGCCTTCGCGGGCATCTGGGGCATGAACTTCGAGCACATGCCCGAGCTGAAATTCCGCTATGGCTATGCGGCGGCGCTGGCGCTGATGGCGAGCACTTGCGGCTATCTCTATTACCGATTCAGGCGCGCGGGCTGGATCTGACGGGCTTTGCCCGTGCGTCAGGCGTCGTGCGTGTCGTGCGTGGCCGCTGCGCCGCGGCGCCAGTAGCCCGAGGCGCGGATCCACTTGGGGTTGGCGCCGCGCTCGCCGACCAGGTGCGCGCGCAGCGCCTTGGCGATGGCCGATTCGCAAGCGACCCAGGCATGGAAGTCGCCGGCCGGCAGCGCCATGGCTTTCAGCGCGTCGAGCAGGCCGGTGCCCACGCCGGGCGCGGTGCCTTGGCGATAGACCCACTGCAGCGTGAGCTCCGCGCGCGTGTCGAAGGCGATGCGGTCGGCCTCGCCGTCGACTTCGGCCAGCACCACGGCGCGTGCGCCGGCCGGCAGTTCCGCGAGGCGCCGGCCGATGGCGGGCAGGGCGGTGTCGTCGCCGATCAGCAGGTGCCAGTCGAAGCCGGTCGGCACGATGAACGACCCGCGCGGCCCGCCCACGCCGAGGACGTCGCCGGGCCTGGCCTGCAGCGCCCATTGCGTGGCGGGGCCGGCATCGTGCAGCGCGAAGTCGATCTCGAGCGTGCCGGCGGCCGCGTCGTGGCGGCGCGGCGTGTAGTCGCGCATGGCGGGCCGCTGGCCTTCGGGCCACACCGGGCCGTCGGGGCCGGCGGTGGGCAGCGTGAGCTGGCCGGTGGCCGGGTCGGGGAAGAAGAGCTTGGCGTGGTCGTCGAAACCGGGGCTCGTGAAACCCGCGAGCTCATCGCCCGCGAGCGTGATGCGGATCATGTGCGGCGTCAGGCGTTGCACGGCGTGGACCGCGAGGCGGCGAAAGCGCAGTTCGTGGCGCACGCGCTGCGGCGTGCGGTCGGGAGCGAGGGAGGCGGTCGAGCCGGTAGAGAAGTCGGTCATGGATCGGTGGTGTCTGTCAGATGCGTTCGATCTGCTGTGCGGCGTTGTCGAGCACGGCGGCGAAATCGTGGGCTTGTTGTTCGGAAAGGGGCGCGCCCGAGAGCCGCAGGCGCATCGCGAGCTTGAGGTTCTCGATGGCGCGCGCGACCTGCGGCGGGCGTTCACTGCGCAGGCCTGCGCCGTCGACGCCTTCCTTCATGCGCGCCATCATGGCGTCGGCGGTGTCGCGGTTGGCAGCCAGGAAGACCATGCCGCGCGCGGTGATGGTGTAGCGCTTGCGATTGCTGGTGCCCTCGGCCGCCACGGTGAGAAAGCCCATCTCCTCGAGCATCGTGAGCGTGGGATAGACCACGCCCGGGCTCGGCGCATAGCGCCCGCCGAGGCGGTCGCCGATGGCCTTGATGAGCTCGTAGCCGTGCGAGGGCTTGTCGGAGATGAGCCGCAGCAGCACGAAGCGCAGCCCGCCGTGGCCGAACACCCGTCCGCCGCCGCGGCCACCGCGGCCGGCCGGCATGTCGTCCTCGGGCGCGGGCCGGGCGTCGCCGCCGGCGATGCCGTCGTCGTGCTCGCCGCGCGGTGCGCGGCAGGCGTGATGGTGGTGAAGGCCGGCGTTGCAATGGCGCATGGCGTTGTCCTTTTCGATGTATATCGAATTTATTTTAGATATATCTAAATCGAAGTCAAACGCCGGCCAGCAGAAGGCCTTGCAGCCGACGGGGTCAGCCGGCGGTGCCGACCAGTGGATCAAGGGCGGCGCGGATCCGCCGTATCGCCATCTCGTGCGGCAGCGTCTGCGGCCCGCGCCCGTGGGTGCTGGCCTTGCGGATCAGCCGCAGCTGTTCGCGCTGCAAGCGGGTCTTCAGGCGCCGCGCGCGCCGGCCGTAGCGCCTGCCGATGTCGCGCCGCACCCTGTAGCGCAAGAGCGGCGCGCCGATGCGCAGCCATTCGTCGTCGCGGATCAGCTCGCGCTCGGGCACGAAGGAGGCCGCGAGCGCATGCAGGTAGGCCCCGTTCTCGCGCGCGGCCTCGCGCCAGAACAGCCCGGCCGCGATCAGCGCGGGCACGCCCTTCACGGCGAGCAGGATGGCCATCTCGCCGTAGCCGCCGTCGAACAGGTCTTCGAGCAGCGGCGAATTCCAGGCGAAGTGCATGGCCCATGCGAGTGCGAAGCACAGCAGCGCGAAGCCCAGGCGCGCCGCCAACGGCCGCTCGGGGTGCAGCAGGAACCAGGCGACGCCGAAGGACGCGATCATCGTGTAGGCCGCGTGGCTCCACAGCCCGCTCAGTAGCCCGCGCGTGAACAGGTTGAGCAGCACCGGGTAGACCTGGTTCTCGAGCGGGAAGTGGATCGCGGCGTTGACCGTGTAGCTCAGGTTCTCGACCACCTGGAAGCCCAGGCCCGTCATCGCGCCGACGATCAGCACCGAGAGGTAGGTCTGGAACTGGTTGCGCGCCACCAGCACCAGCAGCACCACGCCCGCGAGCTTGAGGAACTCCTCGGTGACCGGCCCCGCCACGGCCGGCCCCCAGGCCGCGGCGAACTCGGGCGACACCAGCTTCGCACACAGGCTCTGGATCGCGATGTTGGCTGGTGCCGCGAAGTAGACGGCGCCCATGCCGCCCCAGGCGAAAGCCAGCACGAAGGCCTCGGGCGGATGCTGCTCGAGCAGGTCGAGCGTGCGGAAGGCGAGCACGAAGGCCAGGGTGTAGCCGGTCCACACCAGCAGGCCCAGCAACGCGGTCACCGGCACCACGCGCACGCCGATGGCGAACAGGTGGACGATGTAGAACAGTCCGTTGACGATCAGCGCGGCGAGCAGCCAGAAGGCCGCGCGCCGTGGCTGGAAGAAGGAGTCGGTGCCGATCGGCCACAGCGGCTGCTGGTCGTCGCCGTCGATGCGCGCGCTGCTCACTGGTGCACCCTTGGCGCTGCGCGCCTTCCCGCCGAGCGGGAGCGAGCTTGCTTGGGGCGGCCCGGCGCGGCGCTCACAGCGGGGCTTCCAGGTCCATCGATTCGAGCATCGCGCGGGCTTCGGGAAAGACCTCGTTGAGCCCGTCGGTGCTGCCGTAGAAGTCGATCTGCACGAGCGACTTGCGCCGCACGTCGACCACCTGCCAGAAGCGGCCGGCCAGCCTCGGCCCCTCATAGGCGAAGGTCTTGCCCTGCAGGCCCCAGGGCGTGACGAAATCGGACACGTCGCCGTCGAGCTGCAGGCCCTGTCCGCGCGCCATGAGCCGCTGCTGCCGTGTCAGGGGGCCGTCGCGACCGCCTGCCCAGCGGCCCGCGGTCACGACGAACTTGTGGCCGCCCTTGAAGAGCATCAGCGAGCTGCCCGGCTTGGAGCGCGAGACATCCATCTCCCATCCCTCGGCCGGCACGAAACGCGCTGGGCCGACTTCGACCGTCTCGCCGTCGGGCAGGGGACGGTTGCCCGGCGTCCGGCGGTCCCAGAGGACGACGCCGCCCACGTAGGCGGCGATGGCGAGCAGCACTGCGAGCGCGCCCGGCCAGGTGCGGTAGGGAACGCGGCGGGAGGGCTCGTCGGGCATGCGGCGATCGTGCCATACGCGCATGGCACCCCGCGCACGCCGCCCGCGCGGCCGCATCGGCTCAGCGCTGCGGCATGTCCTTGACGGAATACCCGAGGCTCACGGTCGCATCCGCCGGGATCGGCGGCATCGTGGCGTTCCAGGCGAGCCAGTCCTCGCGCATCGCGGCCAGGCGCCCGGGTTCCTTCTTCGCGAGGTTCGCGCGCTCGCGCTCGTCGGCCGGGATGTTGAACAGGTATTCGTTGCCGTCGACCTTGAGGTACTTCCAGTCGCCGTCGCGCAGTGCCTCCTGCCCGCGGTGGTTCATGCGCCAGTGCAGTGGCCGGCGGAAGCTGTGCGCCGCGTCCTTCAGCACCGGCATCAGCGACACGCCGTCGAGCGGGAAGTCCGGATCGGCCGCGGCGCCGGCCGCGTCGAGCATGGTGGCCGACCAGTCCATCGTCATGCAGAGCTGGCGGCTTTCGCCGCCCTTCGCAATGACCGCCGGCCAGTGCGCGATCCATGGCACGCGGATGCCGCCTTCGGTCAGGTCCATCTTGCCGCCGACCAGCGGCCAGTTGTCGGAGAAGCGCTCGCCGCCGTTGTCGCTCGTGAAGACCACCAGCGTGTTGTCGGCGATGCCGTGCTTCTCGAGCGCGGCCATGATCCAGCCGATGCCTTCGTCCATGTGATGGATCATGCGGCGGTACACCTGGATGTTGCCGCCGGCCAGGTCGAACAGGTTGTCCTTGACGAGCGGAGCCTTGTCGGCGTCGTCGCGCGTTTCCCACGGCCAGTGCGGCGCGGTGTAGTGCAGGCTCAGGAAGAAGGGGGCGTCACTCTCCTTTTGTTGCCTGGCGGCCATGCGCTCCACGTAGTCGACGGCGCGCTTCGAAAGCACGTCGGTGAGGTAGCCCTCTTCGTTGCGCTCTTCCTCGCCGAACCACAGGTCGTGCCGGCCGGCGGAGTCGCAGTGCGTGAAGTAGTCGACGCCGCCCGACATCGGGCCGAAGAACTCGTCGTAGCCCGAACGCAGCGGGCCGAAGCTCGGCGGGTAGCCGAGGTGCCACTTGCCGATGAGCGCGGTGGCGTAGCCGCTCTTCTTGAGCAGCGAGGGCAGCGTGGGATGGTCGGTCGGCAGCCCGAGCGTGGTGCTGCCGCGGCTGCGGCTGTTGATCGGCTCCTCGGCCGCGCCGCGCAGGCGGTACTGGTAGCGCGCGGTGATCATCGCGAAGCGCGTGGGCGAGCACACGGGCGAGTTCGAGTAGCCCTGCGTGAGCTTCAGCCCGTTGGCCGCCAGCCCGTCGAGCACGGGTGAGACCGGGCCGAACGCAGCGTCGCGGCCGCCGTAGCAGCCGAGGTCCGCATAGCCGAGGTCGTCGGCGACGATGAAGATGATGTTGGGTCGGGTCATGTCACTTTCTTGGAGAGGGTCAAGGCTGGTAGCCGGATTTCTGGACGACGGGCGCCCATTGCGCGCGGTAGGCCTTGAGCATCGCCACGGTCTGCGCCTGCGTGCTCACCACGGGCACCATGCTCGCGTCCTTGAATTTGCGCTGGGTGTCCGGGTCCTTCATGACCTCGTGGATCGCGGCCGCCAGGCGCTCGACCTTGTCCTTGGGCATGCTCGTCGGCGCGAAGAAGGTGTTCCAGCCGTTGGCGGCGAGGTCGAGGCCGGCCTCCTTGAAGGTGGGAATGTTCGGCGCGAACGGCGAACGCTCGCTGCCCGACAGCGCGAGGATGCGCAGCTTGCCGGCCTCGTGCTGCGGCAGCACCACGTCGGCGGTGTCGACAGCGATCGGGATCTGGCCGCCGAGCAGGTCGTTGAGCAGCGGCGCCGAGCCGCGGTAGCCGATCACCTGCGTCTGCACCTTGGCCTTCTCGCCCATCATCAGGCCGAAGAAATGCGGCAGGCTGCCGGTGGCCGGAACGCCCACATTGGCTTGCTGCGGGTTGGCGCGCATCCAGGCGAGCAGGTGGTTGAGCTCGCGCACCGGCAGCGTGGGCGACACCGACAGCGCGAAGTCGTAGGCGTTGACGTGCGAGACGGGCACGAAGTCGCGCTCGGGGTCGTAGCCGCTGTCCTTGAACACCAGCGGCGCCACCACCATCACGGCGGGGTTGGCGAGCATCAGCACGTTCTGGCTGGCGGGCGTCGCCTTGACCTGCTGCGCGGCGAGACGGCCACCCGCGCCGGGCTTGTTGTCGACGATCACGGTCACGCCGAGCTTGGCGCCGAGCTTGTCGCCCACGATGCGCGCGACACGGTCGGTGGCGCCGCCGGGCGCGTAGCCCACGACGATGCGCAGCGGGGCGTCGAAGGTCTGTGCGGCGGTGGGCAGCGCGGCCGTGGCCAGAAGGCCGGTGGCGGCGAGCAGTACCGCAAGGCGGCGGGTGAGGGAAGCGATGGGGCGTGTGGTTGTCATGGGATCCTCCTTGTTGACCGTACTCAATCCTGGGCCTGGAAATTCGCGGCCTTCATGATGCCTGCCCAGCGCGCGGTGTCCTCGCGCATGGTCTTCAGCAGCGCCTCGGGGCCGTCGCCCACGGGGTACATGCCGTTCTGCAGCAGCAGCTGCCGGACCTCGCGCGCATTGACGGCGCGGGTGAACTCGGCGCGCAGCCGGTCGACGGTCGCGGCCGGCGTCTTCAGCGGCGCGTAGTAGGCGAACCAGGCGGTGGCCACCACGTTCTTGTAGCCGGCCTCGACGAAGCTCGGCAGGTCGGGCATGAGCGGCGAACGCTTCTCGCCGCTCGTCGCCAGCACCTTCACGCGGCCCGTGGTCAGCATCTGCTGCGCACCGCCCACGGTGTCGAAGTAGACCGGCACGGTACCGCCCATCACGTCCTGGCGCGCGGGCGTGGAGCCGCGGTAGGGCACGTGCACCATCTTCAGGCCGGCGGCGCGGTTGAGCATCTCGCCGAGGAAGTGCGAGGGCGTGCCCGCGCCGTAGGAGGCGAAGCTGACTTTGTCGCCCTGCGCGCGCGCCCAGGCGATGAACTCGGCGAGCGTGTTCGCGGGCACCTCCTTGTTGACCGTCAGCGCGAGCTCGAAGCGCGCGGCATTGATGATCGGCACGTAGTCCTTGATCGGGTCGTACGAGAGGCTGCGGTAGGCGCTCGGGAACATGGTCATCATGCTCGCGGTGCCGAGCAGCAGTGTGTGGCCGTCGGGCGTCGCCGTCTTGACGGCTTCGGCCGCGATGCGGCCCGCCGCGCCGGAGCGGTTGTCGATGACCAGTGGCCCGATCGTGTCGCGCACCTGCTGCGCGATCGCGCGCGTCAGCACGTCCTGCGTGCCGCCGGCAGGCACGCCGATCAGCACCTTGACCGGCTGGCCGGGCGTGAAGGCCTGGCTGCGTGCGAGCGATGGCGCAAGGGCGAGGCCGCCCAGGGCGGTCAAAGCGGCGAGGGCCTGGCGTCGGTCGATGGCGTGGCGGGTCATGCGGGGTGTCTCCGTGTTCTCTTGGGATGGCGAACGACTGTAGAGAAGCTACAGTCGATTGATCTAATCAACCATCCTCCGGGCTAACCCCGAATTTCCGATGACCGCCTCGCCGCGCCGCCCGCTCGACGACCTGCTGCTGTACCGGCTCTCGCGGCTGTTGTCGGTGGCGGGCAGCATGGTGATCCGGCTTTGCGAGGGACGCTTCGGCATCACGCGGCGCGAGTGGCGGCTCATCGCCACGCTCGCGAGCCGCGGCGAACTGAGCTCCTCCGAACTCGCGGACCATGCGCAGCTCGACCGGGCGCGCACTTCCAAGGCGGTCGGCTCGCTGGTGGCCAAGCAGTTGGTGACGCGCGCCGCGCGCGCGGGCGACCGGCGGCAGGTGCGGCTCGGCCTCACCGAGGCGGGGCAGGCGCTGTACGAAGCGCTGTTCCCGCTCGTCGCCCGAATCAATGCCGACCTTATGGGCGCACTCGACGCCGGCGATGCGCAGCGCTTCGATGCCGCGCTGCTGAAGCTGCAGGCCCAGGCCGAGCGCATGGTCGAAGCAGCCGTGCTGCCCAAGGCCGACCGGGGCCGCCGCGGCGCTGCGGGTGCGGGAGGGAGCGCAGGCGCGCTCAATCCACCTTCATCCCGGTCGCCTTGACGATGCGCCCATAGCGCGCGTGGTTCGCCGCGAGGCGCTCGGCGGCCGCGGCGCCGCTTTCGCCGAGCGGCACCATGTCGAGCGTTGCGAGCCGCGCCTTGACCTTGGGCTGCGCGAGTGCCTTGGCGAGCGCCTTCTGCAGCGTTTGCATCACGGGCTCGGGCGTGGCGGCGGGCACCATCGCGAGGTAGAGCACCTCGAACTCCATGTCCTTCAGGCCGAGCTCGCCGACCGCCGGCACCTGGGGCAGCAACGGCGAGCGCTGGCGTCCCGTGACGGCCAGCGCGCGGAGCTTGCCTGCCTGCACCTGCGGCAGCAGGCCCGGCGTGGCGAGGATGCCGGCCTGCACTTCGCCACCCACCAGCGCCAGCACGGCGGGCGCGTTGCCCTTGTAGGGCACGTGCGTGATCTTCGCGCCGGTGGCGCCGGCAAAGATCTCGGCCGCGATGTGGCCGGGGCTGCCGTTGCCGGCCGAGCTGAAGGTGGCGGGCTCGGTCTTCGCCTGGGCCACGAACTCGGGCAGCGCCTTCGCCTTCACGCCCTGCGACACGCCGAAGCTCAGGCCCGACGAACTGAAGATCATCAGCGGCTTCAGGTCCTTGGGCGCGAAAGGCATCGACGCATAGAGGTGCGGATTGATGGTGAACGTGCTGTCGATGCTCAGCAGCAGCGTGTAGCCGTCGGCCGCGCTCTTCGCCACCACGTCGGCGCCGATGTTGCCGCCCGCGCCGGGGCGGTTGTCGACCACGAACGGCTGCTTGAGGTCTTTCTGCAGCACGTCGCCGAGCGCGCGGCCGAGGATGTCGAGCGGCCCGCCGGCGGGAAAGTTGGTGACGAACTTCACGGGCTTGGCGGGATAGGCCGTGTCGGCCTGTGCCGCGGTGGTGGTGGCGAGGGCGCCGAGGCCCAGCATGGCGCAGGCGGCGGCCAGCGCCACGCGGCGGCGCGCTAGGCCTGCGCCTGCGATCTTGGAAAAGCGGGTTGTCATGGTTTCGGTCCTTGTCTCCGTACCGGCTCACTTTAGGAGCGTGTCGGCGGCCGCACAACTGAAAGCTATTCCGCCAGCTATTCCTGTTGGTTATATTTGGGGCTGCCGTTTTCCTGTGAGGAAGCAAGCCAGCCATGAACTTTGCGCGCCTGAAGCTGCGCCACCTGCAGTGCCTCGTGATGGTGGCGCAAGAGCGCAACCTCGTGCGCGCGGCGCGCGCGCTGTCGCTCACCCAGCCCGCGGTGTCGAAGACCGTCGCCGAGCTCGAGGAGATCGTCGGGCGCCGGCTGCTCGTGCGCCGGCGCCGCGGCGTCGAGCTCACGCCCGCGGCGGAGGTGCTGGTGCGGCATGGCGTCGCGGCGCTGCGCAGCCTGCGCGAGGGACTGGGCCTGGCGATGGACCAGCCCGAGGCCGACCAGGTGAAGGTGGCCGTGGGCGCGCTGCCCAACATGGCCGGCAGCCTGCTGCCCGAGGCCGTGGCGGCGCTTCAGGCCGCGCACCCGGCGCTGCACGTGCGGGTGGCGAGCGGCACCAATGCGCAGCTCATGACGCAATTGCGCCAGGGCGAAATCGACATGGTGCTGGGGCGGCTCGCGCAGGCCTCGTCGATGGCCGACCTCGCCTTCGAGCAGCTCTATGCCGAGCCGCTGCTGATGGTGGCCCGGCCCGGGCATCCGCTGGTGGCGCGCCGGCGTCCGGCGCTCGATGCACTGGCGAACCATCCGCTGGTGCTGCCGGTGCAGGGCACGCTGATCCGGCATACCGCCGACGCCTTCCTCATTGCGGCGGGCATGGCGCTGCCCAAGCAGGTGGTCGAGGCCACGGACACCAGCTTCGTGGTCGGGCTGCTGCTGCGCAGTAATGCCGTGTGGTTTGCGCCGCAGGGGGCCGTCGAGGGTTTTCTCGCGCGGCGCGAACTGGCGCGGCTGGCCTACGACACGACGGGCACCGAAGGGCCGGTCGGCATCACGGTGCGCCGCAGCGCCGAACCGGGCGAAGGCGCGCGGCTGCTGCTCGACGCGATCGCGCGCATCGTGCGTTTGCGCTTGGCGGGAAGCGGCGCATGACGACAACCGAACACCGCCAGTCCACCGTCGATGCGCTGCGAGGCTTTGCGCTGCTCGGCATCCTCGTGGTCAACATCGCGACCTTCGCCTCGGCCCACTACGGTGCCGGGCTGCCCGATCCGCTCGCGACCTCGTTCGCGGAGCGGGGCGCGGTCTTCGTGCGGACCTTCTTCTTCGAGACCAAGTTCTACCTGCTGTTCTCGTTCCTGTTCGGCTACAGCTTCACGCTGCAGCTGCAGGCGGCCGAGCGCGCCGGCGCGTCGTTCGCACCGCGCATGGCGCGGCGGCTCGCGATGCTGTGGCTGCTGGGCGTGCTGCATGCGGTGCTGCTCTACCAGGGCGACATCCTCACCACCTATGCGGTGATCGGGCTGGTGTTGCTGATGCTGCGGCGGCGCAGCGATGCCTTCCTGCTGCGCGGTGCGGTCGGGCTGCTGCTCGCGACGGCGCTGCTCTGGGGCGGCTTCAGCCTGCTGCTGTCGCTTTGGCTCGGCGGCGCCTCCTTGGACATGCGCGGCGCCTATGCGCAGGCCGATGCGGCCCTCGCGGCCTACCGCGCCACGCCGGCCGACGTGGTGGCGCAGCACCTGCGCGATCTGGCGCAGATCTGGTGGATCACGGTGCTGATCCAGGCGCCGTGCGCGCTGGCGATGTTCTTCGCGGGCTGCGTCGCGGGCCGCCGGCGCCTGCTGGCCGACGGCGGCGTGCCGGCGGCGGTGTGGCGGCGCGTGTGGATCTGGGGGCTGGCCGTGGGGCTGCCGGGCGCGGCGTTCTACGCGGCGTCGGTGCACCGGCTGGACGACACGGCGCGCAGCTTTCAGGGGCTCGCGGTCACGCTGTTCACGGCGCCGTTCCTGAGCGCGGCCTACGGGGCCGGGCTGGTGCTGCTGCTGCGCACGCCGCGCGGCCGCGCGCTCGAAGCCTGGCTCGCGCCCGCGGGCCGCATGGCACTGTCGAACTACCTGCTGCAGTCGCTGGTGTGTGCCTGGCTCTTCCTGGCCTATGGGCTGCGCCGGATCGGCGAGACCGGGCCGCTCGCCGCGATGGCGATCGCGTGCGCGATCTTCGCCTGCCAGTTGCTGCTGAGCCGCTGGTGGATGCGGCGCTTTGCCTACGGGCCGTTCGAGTGGCTGCTGCGCGCCGTCACGAACCTGCAGCTTCCGCCAATGCGGCGCTAGCATTGCCGCCGCCGCCTTCGGCCTCGAAGCGCATCTTCGGCAGGAACTGCGGATATTCACGCTGCATGAAGCCGATCAGCTCTTCGCGCACCTTGCAGCGCAGGTCGAAGGCCAGGCCCGAGGTGGCTGCGGTGCACAGCACGCGGACCTGCATCGTGCGTTCGGTGGCGTCGGTCACCTGCAGGTTGAAGAAGCGGCCGTCCCACTCGGGCGCAGCCTTCACGATGCGCTCGAGCGCTTCGCGCAGCGGCGCCAGCGGCATGCCGTAGTCGACGTAGACGAACACCGAGCCGAGCAGTTGCGCCGAGTGGCGGGTCCAGTTCTGGAACGGCTTCTCGATGAAGTAGGTGAGTGGCAGGATCAGCCGCCGGTCGTCCCAGATCTTGAGCACCACGAAGGTGCCGGTGATCTCCTCGACGCGGCCCCATTCGCCTTCGACCACGAGCACGTCGTCGATGCGGATCGGCTGCGCCAGCGCGATCTGCAGGCCCGCGATCAGGTTGCTGAACACCGGCTTGGCCGCCAGGCCGGCCACGATGCCGATCACGCCGGCCGACGCCAACAGGCTGGCGCCCACCTGGCGCGCGCCCGGAAAGGTCATGAGCATCATCGCGGCGCCGGCCACCAGCACGATGCTGATGGCGGTGCGCGAGAGCACGCGCGTCTGCGTGAGCACGCGGCGCGCCTGCAGGTTGTCGGCCACGTCGTAGGGATTCTTCGCCAGCACGCCGTCGGCGAAGCCGCTGATCGCCCGCACCAGCAGCCAGGTGGTGGCGGCGATCAGCGCGAGGCCGTTCATGTGGCGCACCGTGCCGAGAAAGCGCAAGTGCTCCGGCGCGGCCTGGAACACGAGCAGCAAGGCGATCAGCGGCAGCACCAGCCGGGCCGGTGCATAGCAGCTGAGCACCATCGAATGCAGCGTGAGCGCGGGGCGGGTGATGCGCCTGAGCACGGCGGCGCCGACACGGTGGATCAGCAGGGAGAGCGGGACGGCGATGAGAACGGCAATCCAGGTGCCGAGCCAGGGGTGGTCGAGGATCTCTTGGGTCATCAGGCGGGGGGCGTTGCTGGGTCTGTGGTTTCGTTCAGGTGTTGAAGGATGCGCGCCGCGTCGTCGCGCAGCTGCGTCGCGAGTGCCGTGGCCAGGTCGAGCCGGCGCAGCAGCCAGGGGCTGATGTCATTCTCGAACGGGTCGGGCAGCGGGGGGATGGGGCCACCCACCGCCGTCGAGCCTGGGCTCTCCGGCTGGGCCGGCCCGGTCGTGGGCAGGGTTCCGATGGCAGCGGCGATGCGCTCGGCGGTGCGGCCGATCGGGCCTTCGATCTCGCTCGGCGTGAGCCGGTCGCGCCGCAGCACGAGCATCGACTTGACCGCACTGAGCTGCGCGAGCAACTGGTAGCTGTGCGCCTGCAAGTGTTCGAGCGGCTCGACCGGCGGTTGCACCGCACGCGGCTCGGACAGCGAGCGCTGCGTGGCCTGCACCAGCGCCGACAGACTGTCGAAAGCCTCGCGGCGCGCGAGTCGCCATTCGAGCTCGGGGCTGCTGTCGATGGCCTGCAACTGCCCGAGGCCGAGCGCCAGCCGGGCATGGCGTGCCTGCGCGGTGAGCACCCGCGCCACCAGCGCCGGGATCTGTCCGCGTTCCCACGAGGGCAGCACATAGCAGAAGCCCCAGGCCAGCGCGGCGCCGATCAGCGTGTCGGCGATGCGTTCGAAGAGCGCGAAGATCGGCGCCGTGCCGGTGTTGAGCATGTGTGCCTGCACCAGGCCGAGCACCGTGGCGGCCACCGCGGTGATCAGGTAGCGGCGCACCGCGAAGCTGTGCGCGATCGCCTGCGACACCGTGACGATGACCAGCAGCGCCAGCGGCGACGGATGCGCGGCCAGCAGCCCGACCGCGAGCACGCTGCCCAGCAGCGTGCCGGCGACCCGGCTGTTGCGCCGCTCCAGCGTCTGCGAGAGGCTGCCGCGCAGCACCACGACGATGGTCAGCAGGATCCAGTAGTCGTGCGATATCCAGGGCAGCGAGACCGCGATGATGTAGCCGGCCGCGATGGCGAGCGCGGCGCGGATCGCATGGCGCAGCGGCGGCGCGTCCCAGCGCCAGAGCGCGAAGAACGGCAGGATCGACCAGTCGGTCGGGCTCACGAAGAGCTGCCAGTTGGCCCGCACCACCGCGAGGTCGGGCGCGGCATCGCCGCGCGCCATGGCCGACAGGCGCAGCACTTCGTCGTTGATGTGGCCGATGCGGCTCGCGAGGCCGCGCGCGAGCATGGCCGCATTCGGCCCGGGCAGGCCGTGCCCCGGGGCGTGGTCCTCGCCTGGCAGGTGGATCGCCGCGAGCCGCGGCCGGCGGTCGGACAGCGCATCGGGCTGGCGGCCCAGCAGCAGTGCATCGCCGAGCGCGGCGGTGTCGTCGGCGAGCTCCTCGAGCACGCGCCGCATCTCGATCAGTGCCTCGGCATGGTCGGGGTGGCTCTTGAGCGCGTCGAGGTCGAGCTCGCTCGCGAGCAGCTGGTCGCGCATCTCGAGCACGATCACCAGCATCGCGGCCAGCCGCTGGCGCCGCGGCGTGCGCGGCGACTCCAGCACGATGTCGCGCGTGGCCTGCAGCTGGTCGGCCAGCGCCGCCTGTTCGCGCAGCAGCCGGCCCAGGAGCGGTGCGGGCGTGTCGCGCACGTCGCGCGTGTCGTCGCGCGGCGTGAACTGGCTCGCTTCGGTGCGCATCAGCGCGGCCAGCGAATACAGCACGTCCGAGATCGACTGGACCCGGAAGCGCCAGTTCAGCGCCTGGTTGGCGAGCGTGGCCCAGGCCACGTAGAGCGCGGCGCCGAGGCCGAAGTGCCAGGTGCGCTCGAGCGTCTCGGCCAGCCCGCTCGGCGCGGGCGTGGCCATCGAGAAGATCATCGAGAACATCACCGCGATCGCGATCGGGATGCCCCGCTTGCCCCAGGCCATCGCCAAAAAGGCGACGAAGGTGGCGGGCACCAGCACCAGCCCGAGACGGATCGGCGCGGCGTGCAGCAGCTGCACCAGGAAGAACAGCGGCAGCCCGAGCAGCGGTGCCGGCAGCATCTGGAAGAACTTGCCGCGGCGCGGGCCCGGCAGGTCGGGCGGCGCGGTGACGATCACGCCGACCGCCGCGGTCGAGGCCGCGATGGCGCCGAGCCAGAGGTGCACGCCGCCCGAGATCAGCAGCAGGCCGATCGCGACCGTGAGCCCGCTCGCGACGTACTGGCTCAGCGCCGTGCGCAGCGCCTCGCGGGCCTGGGTGGCGGCGACCGGCCCCGCCATCACTGCGCGGGTGCGTCGCCCTCGGCGGCGGGCGCTTCGCGCTTGACGCGGGTGAGCTTGCGCGGGGCCGCCGGCGCGGCGGGCGGCGCTGCCGCGGGGGTTTCGCCGTCTTCCAGCGAGGCCGCGGTCTGGTCGGTCACGGTGCTGCGCGCGTAGAGGTCGGCCGAAGCCTCGTCGGGACGCGTGCGGGTCGAGGCCGACACCGCGCGCACGCGGTCGCTCGCGCGCAGCTTGTCGTCCACGCTCGCGAACTTCGAGTACTTGGCGAGCAGCGGCACCAGCTGGCCGTAGATGCGCGGCGCGCCGGCCAGGCATTCGCGCTGGTCGAGGAACTCGGGCTCGCCCGTGAAGTTGCCGATCAGGCCGCCGGCCTCGGTGACCAGCAGCGAACCCGCGGCCACGTCCCAGGGGTTGAGCCCGGTTTCGAAGAAGGCGTCGGTGAAGCCCGCGGCCACGTAGGCCAGGTCGAGCGCCGCGGCGCCCGGGCGGCGCAGCCCGGCCATGCGCGGCATCATGTCGGCCATGATCGCGAGGTACTGCTTGAAGTTGTCGCCGCTGCGGAACGGGAAGCCGGTCGAGACCAGGCATTCGCTGAGCTTGGTGCGCTTCGACACGCGGATGCGGCGCTCGTTCATGTAGGCGCCGCGGCCCTTGGTGGCGGTGAACAGGTCGTTGCGGCTCGGGTCGTAGATGACGGCCTGCTCGATCTTGCCGCGCACCGACAGCGCGATCGAGACGCAATAGACCGGGAAGCCGTGGATGAAGTTGGTGGTGCCGTCGAGCGGATCGATGATCCAGACGAACTCGGAATCCTTGGCGCCGTATTCGGTGCCCGATTCCTCGGCCAGGATGCCGTGCCCCGGATACGCGCCAAGCAGCGTTTCGATGATGACCTGCTCGCTGGCGTGGTCGACTTCGGTGACGAAGTCATTCACCTGCTTCTGCGAGATGCGCACGGCCTCGACGTCGAGGGCGGCGCGGTTGATGATCGCGCCGGCGGCGCGTGCGGCCTTGACGGCCACATTGAGCATGGGATGCAGGTTGGGGGACGACATTGGATTGTGGAAGAACGGCGTAAGGAGCGGCAGGTGCCCCGATGGGCGGCCCGGCGATGCGGGCGGCGAGAATCGGGGATTTTACCGGCTCCGCCGTTTCCGTGTCCCCTCGATCGCCATGCGCACCCGCTTCATCCTGATCCAGACCAGCCATGCCGGCAACGTGGGCGCCGCCGCGCGCGCCATGAAGACCATGGGTTTCGACGACCTCGTGCTGGTCGCGCCGCGCTGGCCCAACGTGCTGCGGCGCGAAGAAACCATCCAGCGCGCGAGCGGCGCGCTCGACGTGCTGGCCAACGCCCGCATCGTCGAGACGCTCGACGAGGCGCTCGACGGCATCACCCACTTGTGCGCCACCGCCATGGTGCCGCGCGACTTCGGCCCGCCCACGCGCACGCCGCGCGAACACCTCGCGCCGCTCGCGGCCGGGGGCGACCCGCACGTCGCGTTCCTGTTCGGCTCCGAGCGTTTTGGCATGCGGAATGAAGACGTCTACCGCTGCCATGTCGCGCTCACCATCCCGACCGATCCGAAATTCGGCTCGCTCAACCTGGGCGCTGCGATCCAGGTGATCGCCTATGAATGGCGGCTCGCACTCGGCGGCTACGCGGTGCGCGACGCCACCGCGCCCGTGCAGGCGGCCGATGCCAAGGCGGTGGCCGGCATGCTCGATCACTGGGAGCGCTCGCTGGTGGCGATCGGCTTTCTCGACCCCGAGGCGCCGAAGAAGCTGATGCCGCGGCTGCAGCAGCTCTTCAATCGCGCCCAGCCCACGCCCGAGGAGATCCACATCCTGCGCGGCATCGCCAAGGCCATGGCCGACGCGGCCGTGAAAACCCCGTCGGCCGTGCGCGAAGATCCCCGGCCTTAGACTGCCCGGCCCTATCGATATAACGACAACGAAGAAGGCAGCGATGTTCTCTCGGTTGCGCGCCGACATCCGGTGCATTCTCGAACGCGACCCCGCCGCGCGCAGCGCCTGGGAAGTGATCACCGTCTACCCGGGCTTCCACGCCGTGGTGCTGCACCGCTGGGCGCATGCCTGCTGGACCCATGGCTTCAAGTGGCCGGCACGCTTCATCGCCCACGTCGCACGCTGGCTCACCGGCATCGAGATCCATCCCGCGGCCAAGATCGGCGAGCGCGTGTTCTTCGACCATGCGATGGGCGTGGTGGTGGGCGAGACCGCCGAGATCGGCGACGGCTGCACCATCTACCAGGGCGTGACCCTCGGCGGCACCTCGCTCTACAAGGGCACCAAGCGGCATCCCACGCTCGGGCGCAACGTGGTGGTGAGCGCGGGCGCCAAGGTGCTCGGCGGCTTCGAGGTGGGCGACGGCGCCAAGATCGGCAGCAATGCGGTGGTCATCAAGCCGGTGCCCGCGGGCGCGACGGCGGTGGGCATTCCCGCGCGGATCATTCCGTCGAAGGCCGGCGAGAGCGCCGACGTGGCCGCGCCGCAGAAGTTCTCTGCCTACGGCATCACGCAGGAAGACGATCCGCTGAGCCAGGCGATGCGCAGCCTGATCGACAACGCCGCGGGCCAGGAACACCAGATCGCGCTCTTGTGGCAGGCGATCGAGAAGCTGTCGGCGCAGCCCGGCAGCAGCAAGGACTGCGTGCCTGGCGATGCGCAGCGCGGGGAGAGCTTCGAGGCGGAGAAGCTCTCGCAGATGATTGGGAAGTAGCGGGGTGACGGCCCACAGAGAGAGGTGAATCCGATAAATTGAATACGTGTATTCAACGAGGGCATCGTCATGGCCACTTCGGTTCGACTTGATCCGGTGATCGAACAGCGTCTCGACCATCTCGCAGCTGTCACCGGTCGCACCAAGGCGTTCTATTTGCGCGAGTTGGTCGTGAGCGGCTTGGATGACCTTGAAGACCTGTATTTGGCCGAGCAGCGAATGGTCGACATCCGCGCCGGCAAGACCAAGACCGTGCCGCTCGAAGAAGTGATGAAGCGCTATGGCGTGGAGGGTTGAGCTGGACCAGGAACCAGAGCGGGAACTGAGCAAACTCGACCCACAAAGAGCGCGGCGAATTTTGATCAGCAGGTTCGCATCCTGGTCGTGAAGGTTGGCAACCGTCGCGAGATCTATCGGTGAGCAAGGGGGCGATTGACATCCTGCGAGGCCTCCACCGGAACGTGGAAGTCGATGAATGATCCTGGCTGCTGTGGATCGAAGCGGCCGTCGTAGCGCTCGAAGTCGGGCCCGTCGGCGACCTTCAAGCCGGAGGCCGGGATCCACTCGCTCCATATCGCTGTCATCGCCGCTTTGACCTGCGGTTGCAGCGCCGTGCCATTCAGCGTGATGCGGAATACGGCATAGGTCGCGGCCGGTATCTCCATGGTCGAGAAATGGGGCGGCGGCACGCAGGTGGGTTCGACACCGACACCCGCCATGTATTCAAAACTGCCGTCAGCCTTGTCGACAGTGGAGACCACCCCGTAGGTCGCCCAGTCCTGCACCTGGCCTTCGAATGGCAGCGCACCGATCAGCGCGGACCACAACTGCGGGATCTCCGACTTGGTCGCCTCGTCGAGGCGGCGCGAAGGGCCGGCGACGCGGAAAGCGGGCATCGCGACGAGCTCGGGCCAACGAGCGACGGATGTGTTCTGGGCAGGAGGGAGGTTCATGGGGTATTGGCCTTCGATGGGTTTGACCGCGAATCCGCTGCGGAATCGGCCCGGGGAAACGCCGAACAGGCGCTTGAACGCGCGCGTGAACGCCTCCTGGGATTCGAATCCGCAGTCGAACGCGAGGTCGACGAGCTTCAGGTCAGGCTCATCGCAGAGCCGTTGGGCCGCGTGCACGAGTCTTCGGCCGCGCACGTAGGCCATGACACTGCGACCCATGCGTGCGGTGAACAGCCGTGAGAAGTGATACGGCGACAGGCCGACCCGCGCCGCGACCGACTCCAGCGTCAACGACTGGTCGAGTTGCTGTTCTATCCAGGCGACGACGCTCGAGAGTGGGTCGGGGACCGAGGGTGTCGCGCTGTTCATGGCTGCATGATGTCAAAGGCATGGCCCCGCGTCTTGACCGGATTTGCTGTGCAGATGCGGCTCGCATCCGTCGCCAGGAGATATCAGCCGCGTCGAGGGCGGGGCCTGCCGGTTTGCGCGTTTCGCTGCCCGCCAGCCTGCTCCAGGTGCGCTACAAACCCGTCGAAGGCATTCAACAAGGGCTGGAACCGCGCCGCACCGCCTTCCAGTTGGCACAGTGCGTAGCAGGTCGCCTCCAGCGTGGACAGTTGGTCGGGCCCATGGGCTTTGCGGATACGGTAGTGCGAAGGCGGCAGGTTGTGCAGGGCCAGGCGAGGCAACTGTTGCAGAGGCGGGCTTCGGTAGAGCATCTTTCGGCTTTTGCGCCAGGTGCCGTCCAGCACGACCAGGCGCAGGCGAGACAGGGCTTGCGGCCACTCGGGCGGTGGCGGGGGTGGGACTCGCAGGGCTGGGGCGGTATCTTGCAGACTGTCCGGGTACAGCAGCAGCGTGTGCTTGCCGTCTTCCGGCCAGACGGGTGCGGCAAATGCCTCGCCCACCACCAGGCGGCAGTGCGCCAAGCTGAGGTGCAGCAGGCGGGCACTGCCTTTGGCCTCGTGTACCTCCATCGGGTGCTGCAGCACCAGTACCTCCACCGCGTGGGCGGTGGGCGTGACCCAGCGGCAGATGCAGGCGCTGAGCGGGCGCAGGCAAGCGGTGCACTGGGGGCGCGGGGCTGATGCGGCGGACATGGCTGGATCTTATTCAGCGTGCCTGCCTCTACCGCCCTGCAGCGAGTCCTTTTTCAAGAGGTTTGACCCCGCTCGCCTGCGGCCGTGGTGCCCTTCGCATAATGGCCTTCTGAACGAAAGGGCAGTATGGACGTCGGAATCATCGGCTCGGGCAACATCGGCAGCGCGCTGGCCCGGAACCTCAAAGCACGGGGGCATCATGTGCTGATAGCGAACTCGCGCGGACCTTCGACCCTCGCGGAATTCGCGGCCGAGACGGGCGTCGTCGCGGCGACCGTGGCGCAGGCCGCCCAGGCTGCAGACCTGGTGATCATCGCGATTCCGCAACTGGCCGTGACCCAATTGCCGCTTGACGTCCTGCGGGCGAACCGCGCGGTGGTGGTCGATGCAGGAAATTACTATCCCACGCGCGACGGCGTCGTGGCGCAAGTGGAAGCCGGGGCGACCGACAGCGAATGGATTGCCTCAGTGCTTGGCAGGCCCGTCATCAAGGCCTTCAACAACATCCTCGCCGAAAGCCTGGCTGAACGCGGAAACCGGGGCGGGACCGGGGAACGCATCGCGCTGTCGGTAGCGGGTGACAACGAGAACGACAAGCAGCTCGTTCAAGGCGTGATTCGCGAGCTGGGATTCGATGCCATCGATGGTGGCGCCCTCTCCGAATCGTGGAGACAGCAGCCTGGAACACCTGCCTACTGCAAAGACTTGAATGCTTCACAGCTTGAAGCAGCATTGGCGAGTGCCAGCAAGGCCGAAATCGGAAACTACAGGGAGGCAGCCGATCGGGCTGCAGCGCCCTATCTGACGCCGTTCAAGGGCTGAATTCAAGGCGGCATCAGCCTCACGCACCCCGCTTCGCTCCCCCGTGCAGCGCCCCGTGCACATGCCCCGCATGCTGGCCGAACGGCTCTGACGCCAGCGCGGCGGTGTCCAGCTCCTGCAGGATGCCGCAGTGCCGGCTCGACTCGGCACCGCCGCATTGCTGGCGCAGTGCCTTCAGCTGTGTTTGCAGCATCTTCAGTTCGGCGATGCGCGTGGCCACGTGGCCGATGTGGTCGTCGAGCAGCTGGTTGACCTCGCCGCAGTCTTCGCCGGGCGCATCGCGAAAGCGCAGCAGCACGCGAATCTCGTCGAGCGTCATGTCGAGCGAGCGGCAGCGCCGGATGAAACCCAGGCGCTGCGCATGCGCGTCGTCGTAGATGCGGTAATTGCCGTCGGTGCGGGCGGGCGCGGGCAGCAATTGCTCGCGCTCGTAGTAGCGAATGGTTTCGACCGGCGTCTTGGCGGCGCGGGCCAGTTCTCCGATTTTCATGGCGCCTCGAAAGGGATCTGCAGCGGGTGTTTGACTCTATACCTGCTTCAGGGTTTCCAATGAAGCCATGACGAATCCCAACACCCTGAATCCGGCCGAAGCGCCGTCGTGCTGTGGCGGCGGCTGCGGCGCAGCGGCCACTGCGCCCGACGCCGCGACCGCGGCAGCGCTGCCGGCCGGCGCACGGCTCTTTCGCATTCCGACCATGGACTGCGCCGTGGAGGAGTCCGAGATCCGCCGCGCGCTCGAACCCGTGGCGGGCGTTTCGGGCCTGCGCTTCCGGCTTGGCGAGCGCACCCTGGCGATCACGGCGGAGGGCGCCGCATTGTCCGAGGCGCTCGCGGCCATCCGCAAGGCCGGCTTCAAGCCCGAGGCGCTCGAAAATTCGGCCGCCGATGGCAGCAGTCCGGCAGCGGCCGCGGCGGCGAGCACCAACGGCTTCGCCAGCGCCGGCTTGTTGCGGCTCGCGGCCGCGCTGGCGTTGGCCATTGCGGCCGAGACGGTGGCCTTCTTCGCGCCCGAGGGCGCAGGAACCACAGCGGTGGAGATGGGCCTCGCGCTCGCGGCGATCGCATTGGCGGGCCTCGACACCTACAAGAAGGGCTTTGCCGCACTGGTGCGCGGCCGCCTGAACATCAACGCGCTGATGGCCGTGGCGGTCACGGGCGCCTTCCTGATCGGCCAGTGGCCCGAAGCCGCGATGGTGATGGCGCTGTATGCGATTGCCGAACTGATCGAGGCGCGTGCGGTCGACCGCGCGCGCAACGCGATCCAGGGGCTGCTTGCGCTCGCGCCCGAGACGGCGGAGGTCCGGCAGGCCGATGGAGGCTGGCAGACGCAGAAGGCCGACACGGTGGCGCTCGGCGCGATCGTGCGCATCCGGCCCGGCGAACGGGTGCCGCTCGACGGCGTGGTCACCGACGGCGTGAGCGCGATCGACCAGGCCCCGGTCACCGGCGAGAGCATTCCGGTGGACAAGGCAGCGGGCGACCCGGTCTTTGCGGGCACCATCAACCACACGGCGGCGCTCGAATTCCGCGTGACGGCGATCGCGACCGACACCACGCTCGCGCGCATCATCCATGCGGTCGAGGAAGCACAGGCCACGCGCGCCCCGACCCAGCGCTTCGTCGACCGCTTTGCGGCCGTCTATACGCCGGCGGTGTTCGTCGCGGCCATCGCCGTGGCGGTGCTCACGCCGTGGCTCATGGGCTGGACCTGGCTCGAGGCCGTCTACAAGGCGCTGGTGCTGCTGGTGATCGCCTGCCCCTGCGCGCTGGTGATCTCCACGCCGGTCACGGTGGTGAGCGCGCTGGCGTCGGCCGCGCGGCGCGGCATTCTGATCAAGGGCGGCACCTACCTCGAAGAGGCGCGCAAGCTCAAGGCGGTGGCGCTCGACAAGACGGGCACGCTGACCGAAGGCAAGCCGAAGCTGGTCGCGACGCGCCTGCTCGGGCCCGAGTCGGACGAAGCGGCGGTGCTGGCCATTGCCGCCGGCCTCGCGGCGCGCTCGGACCACCCGGTCTCGATGGCCATCGCCGCAGGCCTGGCGCAGGCGCCGCAGCCGGTCGGCGAGTTCAAGGCGCTGCCCGGACGCGGCGTCCAGGCCACGCACGGCGGCCGGACCTATGTGCTCGGCAACCACCGGCTGATCGAAGAAAAGAAGCTGTGCAGCCCCGCGCTCGAGGCCGAACTGAAGACGCATGAAGAAGCCGGGCGCACCGTCACGCTGCTGGCATCGGACGATGCCGTGCTGGCGCTGTTCGCGGTGGCCGACACCATCAAGCCGTCGTCGAAGCAGGCGCTGGCCGAACTGCGCGCGCTCGGCGTCGCGCCCGTCATGCTGACCGGTGACAACGCCGCCACGGCGCGCGCCATCGGCGACCAGGCGGGCATCGACGACGTGCGCGGCAACCTGCTGCCCGACGAGAAGCGCGAGGCGGTCAAGGCGCTGCAGCAGCGCTACGGCATGGCCGGCATGGCGGGCGACGGCATCAACGATGCGCCCGCGCTGGCGCAGGCCGACATCGGCTTCGCCATGGGCGGCGCCGGCACCGACACGGCGATGGAGGCTGCCGACGTGGTCATCATGAACGACGACCTGCGGCGCCTGCCCGAGACCATCCGGCTGTCGCGCCGCGCGCATGCGGTGCTGTGGCAGAACATCACGCTGGCGCTCGGCATCAAGGGCGTCTTCTTCGTGCTGGCGGTGTTCGGCAGCGCGACCATGTGGATGGCGGTGTTCGCCGACATGGGCGCCAGCCTGCTCGTGGTGGCGAACGGGTTGCGGCTGATGCGCATGCCGAAGGGCGGCTGAGCCTTCTCGCTCACCAGCGCGCGCCCCAGCTTTCGAGCGGCACGCGCGCGGCGTTGCAGACATAGCTCACCGTGCGGTACCAGCCCGCGAGCACCAGCAGTTCGATCAGCTGCGCGGGGCTCCAGTGCGCGCCGAGCGCTTCCCACAGTTCGTCGTCCACGCCTGATGTGTCGTGCAACTGGTCGACCATCGACACCAGCAGCCGGTCGCGCGGCGCAAGCAGGGACAGGTCGCCGTCGGGCGTGGCGATCACGCGCCGCTCGACGTCGCTGAAGCCCGCCGCATCGCCGAAGGCCGCGATGTGCACACCCCATTCGTACTCGGCCCCGCAGCGGGCGCAGGCGCGCGTGATCACCACCTCGCGCTCGCGCAGGCCGATCGCGGCGCCGCGGCCGAGCAGGTGGCGCCCGAGCCCGAGCATGCGCTCAGCGAGTTCCGGATGGACCGCGAGCACGCGGAACAGCGCCAGGACTTCGGGCCGGCCTGGTGGGTTCATGCGCGCGAGCAGGTCGGCAATGGGCGCGGGGTAGGGGGGCTTGAGCGGGGGGATGCGCGGCGGCAGGGGCACGCTCGCGGCAGGGGGCATCGTCATCGCGGATTCCTTTCCATAGAATGCCATTCGATCGCTACGGAATGCGTAGCGAACAATCAGTCTATCGCTACGGATTGCGTAGCGCAACAAGGCCCCGCGCACCGGATGAAAGCCACTCGCATGGAAGACGAAGACGCAGGAACGACACCGCACGAGCCCGTCGCCGCGCCGGCCTCGCGCCGGCCGGTGATGCGGCTGCTCGAGCAGCTGGGCCGCAAGGGCACGCTGCGCATCCTTTGGGAACTGCGCGACGGCCTGCCGCAGAGCTTCAGGGCGCTGCGCGCGAGCACTGGCGACATGTCGCCCTCGGTGCTCAACGACCGGCTCAAGGAACTGCGTGCGGGCGGGATCGTGGCGCTGGCCGACACGGGTTATGTGCTGACCGCGTCGGGCGTGGAACTGGTCAAGCGCCTGAAGCCGCTCAACCAGTGGGCCGACCGCTGGTTCGATGCGCCCGAACAAAACTAAGATCGAGCGCTTCTTCCCGCACCGCCCCTCGTCGCCGTCTTCATGTCCGCCACATCGCTCCTGCTGCAACTGATCGTCATCCTCGGCACCGCGCGCGCCTGCGGCTGGGTGCTGCGCCATGTCGGGCAGCCCAGCGTGGTCGGCGAGATGGCCGCGGGATTGATGCTCGGGCCCGCGGTCATGGGGACGCTGTTTCCCGAGCTGCACGCGCAGCTTTTCTCGAAGAGCCATCTCGATGGCCTCGCGTCGCTCTCGACGGTGGGCCTGGTGCTGTTCATGTTCGTGGTGGGGCTCGAACTGCGTTCGACCGGGGGCGTGCGCGCGCAGCTCAAGGCCGCGGGCGCTGTCGGGGCGCTCAGCGTGGCAGTGCCGATGGTGCTGGGCATCGCGATCGCGCCGGCGCTGCATCCGGCGCTGGCACCGGCCGGCACGGGCTTCTGGCCGTTCGCGCTGTTCATGGCGGCGGCGCTGTCGATCACCGCCTTTCCGGTGATGGCGCGCATCCTGAAAGACCGCGGGCTCTCGCGGACGCCGTTGGGCCAGCTGTCCTTGGGCGCGGCGGCCGTGGTCGACGTGTTCGCCTGGATCCTGCTGGCGCTCGTGGTGGCGCTGGCCGGCGCGGGGGAGAGAGAGGGGGGCTACACCGGCCTCGTCAAGATCACGGCGGGCGTGGCCGTGCTGCTGGCGGTGCTGTTCCTCGGCATCAAGCCGGCCTACGCATGGCTCTTGCGCCGGCGCGCGCCCGACGGCGAGCCTTCGACCACCGAGATGGCCTCGCTCATGATCGGGCTCCTGGCCTGCGCGCTCGCGACCGAATGGCTGCACCTGCATGCGGTTTTCGGCGCGTTCCTGTTCGGTGCCTGCCTGCCGCGCGACGCCCGCCTGCTGCGCTCCCTCACCGAGCGGATCGAGCCGATCTCCATCGTGGTGCTGATGCCGCTGTTCTTCGCGCTCGCGGGGCTCGGCACCACGGCCGATGCGTTCTCGGGCGCGAGCGTCGGCGCGATGCTGCTGATCGTCGCGGTGGCCACCATCGGCAAGCTCGCGGGCGGCGCCATCGGTGCGCGCATGGCGGGCTACGGCTGGCGCGACAGCCTGGCCACCGGCTCGCTGATGAACGCGCGCGGCCTGATGGAGCTGATCGTGATGAAGATCGGGCTCGACGCCGGGCTGATCGGCCCGGAGCTCTTCACCATGCTGCTGGTGATGGCGCTCGCCACCACGGCGATGACCGGGCCGCTGATCAACCTCGTGATGGGGCGGGCGAAGCCGGCTGCGGCCGCTGCTGCTGCTCAGGAGCGGTCTTCGAGCACGTAGCCCTGGCCGCGCACGGTGTGCAGCAGCTTGCGCGGGAACGGATCGTCGAGCTTGCTGCGCAGCCTTCGGACTGCGACCTCGATCACGTTGGTGTCGCTGTCGAGCGGATCGTCCCAGACCTGCTCGGCCAGGTTCGCGCGTGAGAGAACCTGGCCGCGGGCGCGCATCAGCGCCGCGAGCAGCGCGAACTCCTTGGGCGTCAGGTCGATGCGCACCGGGCCGCGCATGCAACTGCTGCGGCTGGCGGGGTCGAGTTCGAGGTCGGCGAGCCGAAGCAGGCGCGCGTCCGGCCGTTGCCCGCCGCGGCGCAGCAGCGCCTGCACGCGCGCCACCAGGTCGGGCAGGCGGAAGGGCTTCACCAGGTAATCGTCCGCGCCCAGCCGCAAGCCGTTGACCCGGTGCTCGACCGTGTCGCGCGCGGTGAGCACCAGCACCGGCACGTTGCTGCGGCGGCGGATGGCCTGCAGCACCGCAAAGCCGTCGGCGCCCTGCGGCAGCACGTCGAGCAGCACCAGCGCGTGGCGGCCCTCGGTCGCCTTCGCGCGGGCCTCGGTGCCGCTGTGCGCCATGTCCACCGCGTAGCCGTGGGCTTCCAGGTCACGCTTCAGCGTGTCTGCGGGCCGGGGCTCGTCCTGGATGACAAGGAGCCGCATGGCCGCAGGCGGTGGGCGAGGCGTTCAGCGCGCGGGCCGAATCGCCGACTTGGGCCGGAAGGCCTTGCAGACCGCGCCGTCGGTCTCGAGGTACGGCCCGCCGATCAGGTCGATGCAGTACGGCACCGCCGCGAAGATGCCGGGCACCGCCTGCGTGCCGTCGGGGTTCTTCAGGCCCTCGAGCGTTTCGGCGATGGATTTCGGCTGGCCGGGCAGGTTGATGATCAGGCTCTTGTCGCGGATCACCGCCACCTGACGCGAGAGGATCGCGGTCGGCACGAAGCGCAGGCTGATCTGACGCATCTGCTCGCCGAAGCCCGGCATTTCCTTGTGCGCCACGGCGAGCGTGGCTTCGGGCGTCACGTCGCGCAGCGCCGGGCCGGTGCCGCCGGTGGTGAGCACCAGCGCGCAGCCGGCGTCGACCAGTTCGATCAGCGTCGCGCTGATGAGCGCCGCCTCGTCGGGGATCAGCCGGGCCTCGAAGGTGATCGGGTTCTTGAGCGCCCGGCCGAGCCATTCCTTGAGCGCGGGCAGGCCCTTGTCTTCGTAGGTGCCGCTGGAGGCGCGGTCGCTGATGGAGACGATGCCGATGCGGACAGGTTCAGGTGCGCTCATGGTCTTGCTCCTTCCCCTTTCGGGGGAAGGTTGGGATGGGGGCGCGCAGAGCGGGAGGAAAACAGTGCGTTCATGCGTCTTCCTCGCGATCTTGCGCGGCGGCGGCCGCGGCATGGTCGTCGCCGCCATGCACCGCGAGCTGCGCGCGCACCAGCTGGAAGATCTCGCGGTAGGCCTTGCCCTGGCGCGGCGCTTCGCCCGGCGGGCCGGCCTTCAGGTCTTTGCGTGCCTGGCGCACCAGCGCACGCAGCTGCTGCGAATCGGTTGCCGGGTGGGTCTCGATCCAGCCGCCCAGCGCGTCGTCGTCGGCGATGAGGCGATCGCGCCAGCGCTCGGCCTCGTGCAGCGCGGCCGCCTCGGCCGCCGGCACGCTGTTCTGCTCCTGCAGGGCCATGCGCACGGCCTCGAGCACCTCGGGTTCGAGGCCGCGCATCAGCTTGCCGATGAACTGCATCTGCCGGCGCTTGCCTTCGAAGTTGGTGATGCGCTTGGCGTCGGCGATCGCATCGACCAGCTTGTCGCCCAGCGGCAGCGCGTCGAAAAGCCCGGCGCGCAGCCCGAGCAGCTCTTCGCCGAGCTTCTGGAGTTCGGCGCTTTCGCGCTTCATATCGGTTCGGCTTGCTTCGTCAGTGCCCTTGAGCTCGCGCTTGAGCTCGAGGTCGAGTTCGCTGCCCTCGGCGACGAACTGGCCGCGGACGAAATAGCCTTTTTTGGGTTTGCGGGACATGGGGTGGATTCTGGGCCGCGCCGGGCGGCGCTGCAACGCGCCTTGCAAAGGCGAGGGAAACGGAGGAATGGAGTGCGCAAGTATCATAGCCACCACATGACGACATCATCTTCGCGCGCCGATTCCGGCTTCGCCTACAGCCGCTCCTTCTTCGAAAACCTGGTCGACACGGCCCTGGCGCATGCCAAGAAGCTCGGTGCGACCGACGCGGGCGCCGAGGCCTCCGAAGGCTGCGGCCTCAGCGTCTCCGTGCGCAAGGGCGAACTCGAGAACGTCGAGCGCAACCGCGACAAGTCGCTCGGCATCACGGTCTACGTCGGGCATCGCCGCGGCAATGCCAGCACCTCCGACTTCTCCGAGGCTGCCATTGCGCAGACCGTGCAGGCAGCCTACGACATCGCGCGCTTCACGGCCGAAGACCCGGTCAGCGGCCTGCCCGACGAGGCAGACATCGCCAAGGAACATCCCGAGCTCGACCTGTTCCATCCCTGGGAAGTGACCAGCGAAGAGGCCGCGCGGCTGGCGCTCGAATGCGAGGCGGCGGCCCTGTCGACCGACAAGCGCATCACCAACAGCGAAGGCGCGGGCGTCTCGGCGCAGCAGAGCCATTTCTTCAGCGCGCACACGCACGGCTTCCGCGGCGGCTATGCAAGCTCGCGGCACTCGATCTCGGTGGCGCCGATCGCGGGCAAGGGCGACGACATGCAGCGCGACGCCTGGTACAGCTCGATGCGCTCGGCCGCGGAGCTCGCGAGCCCGCAGGCGGTGGGCCGCTATGCCGCCGAGCGCGCGCTGAGCCGCCTGAAGGCGCGCAAGATCAAGACCGTCGAATGCCCGGTGCTGTTCGAGTCGCCGCTGGCCGTGGGGCTGCTGGGCGGCCTGGTGCAGGCCGTGAGCGGCGGGGCGCTGTACCGCAAGAGCAGCTTCCTGCTCGATTCGCTCGGCAAGCCGGTGCTGCCGAAGCACGTCGACGTCGCCGAAGACCCGCACATCCCGCGCGGCAAGGGCAGCTCGCCGTTCGACGACGAAGGCGTGGTCACGCGCGCGCGCAAGGTGGTGGACGCGGGCCGGCTCGAAGGCTATTTCCTCTCGACCTACTCGGCGCGCAAGCTCGGCATGAAGACCACCGGCAACGCCGGCGGCTCGCACAACCTGACGCTCAGCTCGCGCCTCACGCGGGCCGGCGACGACCTCGACGCGATGCTCGCCAAGCTCGGCACCGGCCTGTTCGTGATCGAGCTGATGGGCCAGGGCGTGAACTACGTGACCGGCGACTACTCGCGCGGCGCGAGCGGCTTCTGGGTCGAGAAGGGCCGCATCGCGTTCCCGGTGCAGGAGATCACCATCGCCGGCAACCTGCGCGACATGCTGATGGGCATCGAAGCCATCGGCGCCGATGCCTACACCTTCGGCGCAAAGACCACGGGCTCCATCCTGGTCAACCGCATGAAGGTGGCTGGCAGCTGAGACTCAAACAATCCGCAGCGACAGGTCCGGGAGCTTGTCGATGTGGATCTCGATCAGGTCGCCGCGCACCACCGGGCCCACGTTTTCGGGCGTGCCCGAATAGATGATGTCGCCCGGCATGAGCTCGAAAGCCTGCGACAGCCGGCTGATCTGTTCGGCCACCGACCAGATCATGTGCTTGAGCGTGGCGTTCTGCCTGGTCTGGCCGTTCACCTTGAGCCAGATCGCGCCGTCCGCGAAATGGCCGACGCTCGCGACCGGGTGGATCGGCCCGATCGGGGCCGAGCGGTCGAAGCTCTTGCCGATCTCCCAGGGCTTCTTCTGGTCGCCCATCTCGCGCTGGAGATCGCGGCGCGTCATGTCGAGCCCGAGCGAGTAGCCGTACACCCGGTCCAGCGCATCCGTGGGCGCGATGTTGCGCCCGCCCCTGGCGAGCGCGACCACCAGCTCCACCTCGTAGTGGTAGTTCTTCGTCAGCGTCGGGTACGGGTGGTCGGCCACGGTCCCGGGCATGACGACCTGGATCGCGTCGGTCGGCTTCTGGAAGAAGAACGGCGGTTCGCGCGTGGGGTCGGAGCCCATCTCGCGCGCGTGGGCCGCGTAGTTGCGGCCGATGCAATAGATCCGGCGCACCGGAAACACCTGGTCGGTGCCGACGATCGGCACCGTGGTCTGCGCGACCGGGAAGGGCGTCTTCGCCGCCGTGCGCGATGCGCCGGCGGGCGGCAGTGCGCAGCCGGCGAGCGCGCCGGTGGCGATGGCGGCGGAACCGGCCAGCAGGCCGCGTCTGGAACTGGACATGATGATGTGTCTCCTGCAACTTGGATCGGGCGATGAAAAGAGAAGGGCGCCGGCCGGCCGGGTCATTCTGGAGCGCAGCGCACAGGCGCTTGCGCACGCATCTACGCAAAAACAGGACACATCCCACACTCGCGCGCTTACCATCCCGAACCATGTCGGCACCTCGATCCAGCCTGCGCCTCTACGGCATGCAGGAGCGCGCGAACCACCTCGACTTCGACATCCGTTTCGAGGGCGCGCGTGACGTGCTGGCGCGGCCGCACCGGCATGAGTACTTTCAGATTCAGGTCAGCATCCGCGGCGGCTCGCAACAGGTGATCGGCGGCGCGGTGCGCCCGTTCACCGCGGGGCACCTGAGCTTCGTGCTGCCGTACCGCGTGCATGTGGTGCCGCATCCGCCCGGCGCGCGCTACGCGATCGTGAACTTCGACCAGGCCTTCCTCTGGCCCGAGCTGGCAGCCGAGCCGCTCGAGACGCTGGATGCCGCACGCCAGCCCGAGCTCGCGCCCTTCCTGTTCCAGGCGTCGCTGGATTTTCATTTTGGCGACGCGGATTTCGCGCGCATCCTCGGGTGGCTCGACGAACTCGCGGCGCTCAACCGCGAGCGGGGCTTCGCCAGCGTGGGTGCGATCCGCGGCATCCTGCTGCAGATGCTGGCGCTGGCCTGCGACCGGTATGCGCCGCAGCTGCTCGCGCAGGCGGCGCTGCTGGGCGGCCGGAATTCAGGTGGCGATGCGCTGCAGCGCGTGATGCGCCATGTGCGCGAGCATCTCGGCGAGCCGATGTCGCTCGACGATGCCGCCGCGGTGGCGATGCTGTCGCCCAACTACCTCGCGCACCTGCTCAAGAAGCAGACCGGCCGCACCTTCACCGAACTCGTGACCGAGCGCCGGCTCGAGCGCGCGAAAGAACTGCTGTTGACGTCGAACGCCCGCATCGGCGACATCGCGCGGCAGTGCGGCTTTGGCGACGCGGTCTACTTCAGCCGGCGTTTCCGGCTGCGCAACGGGGTCACGCCGCGGCAATTCCGCAGCGACGCCGGCCTGGGGCTGGCGCACGCGCGCTAAGGCTTCGCCGGCACCGGCGCCACCAGGTGCTCGAGCATGCGCCGCGCATTGAGCGGCAGTTCCTGCGACGAGCGCACGCAAGCCATCAGCGTGCGCTCGGCCCACGGATCGCCGAGCGCGACCAGCGCGATCCTCATGGCGCGCGCGCAGCGTTCGGCCGCGGTCTGCGGCACGATGCCCACGCCGATGCCGTGCGACACCATGCGGCACACGGCCTCGAAGTTGCCCACGCGCACGCGGTAGGCCAGGTGGCGGCCGAGCGCGCGCGCATGCTGCGTCAGCAGCTGCTGCAGCGCGCTGTCGGCGGGCAGGCCGACGAATTCGCTGTCGACCACCTCGGCCAGCATCACGCGGCGCCGCCGTGCCAATGCATGGCCGCGCGGCATCACGAGCACGAGGTCGTCGCGGCGGAACGGATGGCATTCGAGGCCGTCGGTGTCGACGGCGTCCGAGACGATGCCGATGTCGCAGCGCCCGCCGCGCAGCGCATCGGCGGTTTCGGGGCTCGGGCGTTCCTCGAGGTCGACCGAGATGCGCGGGTGCTGCATGAGGAAGCGGCTCAGCACCTCGGGCAGGTGCTCGGTCAGCGCCGAGGTGCCGCACATGAAGCGCACGTGCCCCTTCAGGCCCTGGCCGTACTCGCCGAGCTCGCCGCGCAGCCGCTCCATCTGCTGCAGCACGACGCGCGCATGGTGCACCAGCGTTCGGCCGGCCTCGGTGGGACGCACGCCCTGCGCATGGCGCGTGAGCAATGGGCTGCCGAGCGCATCTTCCATGCCGCGCACGCGCTGGCTGGCCGAGGCCAGCGTCATGTGCGAGCGCGCCGCGCCGGCCGTGAGGCTGCCGGCCTCGACCACATGGAGAAAGAGCCGCAGGTCGGTGAGATCGAATCGCATGGTGGGGCGCAAGGTAGCACGCGAGCCTCAGTCTGCGCCTGAGGCCGGCTGCGCAAGCCCCGCATTCCCACGCGCACCGGGTGCCGGCAGACTCCATCGCCATGACGACGATTCCGAACGAACTGGCCGGCCATGGATGGGCGGCGGCTGCGGTCTTCCTGCTGGCCGGCGTGGTCAAGGGCGTGATCGGGCTCGGCCTGCCGACGGTGTCGATGGCGCTGCTGGCGCTCTGGATGCCGCCGGTGCGCGCGGCGGCGCTGCTGATCGTGCCGTCGTTGGTCACCAACCTCTGGCAGACCGGGCCACGCGCCACCTTTTGGCCGGTGCTGCGCCGAATCGGCGGCATGCAGGCGGGCATCGTGGCGGGCACCCTGGGCGGCGCGCTGTGGCTCGGCGTGCCGGCGGGCACCTGGGCCTCGGTCGCGCTCGGGGTGGCGCTGGTGGCGTATGGCGCCTGGGGACTCGCGGGGCGGCAATGGCAGGTGCCCGCGGCGCACGAGCGCTGGCTCGGGCCTGCGGTGGGCGCGGTCACGGGGCTGGTGACGGCGGCGACCGGCGTGTTCGTGGTGCCCGCCGTGCCTTACCTGCAGGCGCTGGGCCTGCAGCGCGATGCGCTGATCCAGGCGATGGGCATCTCTTTCACCACCTCGACCGTGGTGCTTGCGCTCGGCCTCGCCGGCAACGGGGGCTATCCCATGGCGGCGGTGGGCGGGTCGCTTCTGATGCTGGTGCCGGCCCTGGGCGGCATGGCGCTCGGTACATGGCTGCGCAAGCGGCTGCCCGTGGCGGTGTTCCGGCGCTGCCTTCTTGGCGGGCTGGCGCTGCTGGGGCTTTATATGGTGATTCGCGCGTCGGTCTGACGCCAGGCGCGAAAAAGAAGCCGCGTCAGGCCGTGGCCAGCGCAGCGCGCACGCGCTCGATGGTCTGGCGGTAGGGCGGCGTGAAGTGGCCGATGTCGGCGTCGGCGGCGAGCCAGCTGAAGGCGAAGACCAGGCCGTCTTCCTCTGGGCTGCCCATGGCCACATGCTCGAAGGTCTCGGGCAGCGGGCCGTCGGCGCGCATCAGGAACAGGTGCCAGAGCTGTGCGTGGCGCAGCGTGTTGCCCTCGATGCCGGCCTCGCAGTCGCGTTGCAGCGTGCCGAGCGGCTCCAGGGCGCCGAGGTGGTCGATGCCCGATTCCTCGAGCAGTTCGCGCCGCGCCGCGATCTCGGGCGATTCGCCGGGCTCGATGGTGCCCTTGGGCAGCTGCATGTTGCCGTCGCCGGGGTGGCGGAACACCAGCAGCCGCCCGCTGGCGTCCACGAGGCAGGCGCAGGCCTTCGGGACGACTTTGTCCGCGTCGGCGCAGCTGCCGTGCATGCTCAGGCGCCCGCGAGGGCGGCCTTGACCGCCGCGCTCACCTGGCCCATGTCGGCCTTGCCGGCGAGGCGGGTCTTGACCGCGCCCATCACCTTGCCCATGTCGCCCGGCCCCTTGGCGCCCAGCTCGGCCACGATGGCCTTCACTTCGGCGGCCACTTCGTCGGCGCTCATGCGCTGCGGCAGGTAGACCTCGAGCACCTTGATCTCGGCGGCTTCCTTGTCGGCCAGGTCGGCGCGGCCGCCGGTGGTGAACGCGGCGATCGAGTCCTTGCGCTGCTTGACCATCTTGTCGACGATGGCGACGACCATGGCGTCGTCGAGCTCCACGCGCTCGTCGACTTCCTTCTGCTTCAGTGCCGACAGCAGCAGGCGGATGGTGCCGAGGCGCTCCGAATCCTTGGCGCGCATCGCCGTCTTCATGTCTTCGGTGATCTGTTCCTTGAGCGTCATGCGAGAAATCCTTTGGCAAAAAAACAAAAGCCGCGGCAGGTTTCCCTGGCGCGGCTGCGGCAACTGTGCGTTGGCGGTGACTGCGGTGTCGCTGGCCAACGGTCCGGGTTGCCCCGGTGTCGCTCAGTACAGCTTCTTGGGCAGCTGCATGCTGCGCACGCGCTTGTAGTGGCGCTTGACTGCCGCTGCCTTCTTGCGCTTGCGCTCGGCCGTCGGCTTCTCGTAGAACTCGCGGGCGCGCAGGTCGGTCAGCAGGCCGAGCTTTTCGATGGTGCGCTTGAAGCGGCGCAGGGCGACGTCGAAAGGCTCGTTTTCTTTAACGCGGATGGTGGTCATTGATGAATCGTTGAACTGAATTTGGCCGGGAGAGATCGAGGCCCCAGGCCGGGGTTCCTCAACTGAAAGTATTTGCGGCCGTTGAGGGGAGGCCAAAGTTAGCCCGCGATTATAACGCGGTTGCGCACGCATGTGCGCTCGCCCAGGCCCACTGGAAGTTGTATCCGCCCAACCAGCCGGTCACGTCGACCACTTCGCCGATGAAATACAGGCCGGGCTGCTTCGATTCCATGGTCTGCGAGGAGAGATCCCGGGTGTCGACCCCGCCGGCCGTGACCTCGGCCTTTTTATAGCCCTCGGTGCCGCTCGGAACGATCTGCCAGCGCGCGATGCGTTCGGCGAGCTGGGCCAGCGCCTTGTCGGCGGCTTCGTTGACGGGGCGCTGCAGCGCAGCGTCCTGGCCGACCCAGGCGTCGGCCAGCCGCGAGGGCACGAGCGCGGCCAGCTCGTTGGCGATGCGCTTCTTCGAGGACCGGCGCTTGGCCTCGCCCAGCGCCTCGGCCACGTCGACGCCGGGCGCGAAATCGAGCGTGAGCGGCGCGCCGGGCCTCCAGTAGCTCGAGATCTGCAGCACGGCCGGGCCCGACAGGCCGCGGTGGGTGAACAGCAGGTCTTCGAGGAAGGCGGTCTTTTCCTTTTTGGCCCCGGTCTCGATGCGCACCGGCAGCGCGAGCCCGGCCAGTTCGGCATAGGGCGCCCAGGCGTCGCCGCCGAAGGTCAGCGGCACCAGCGCCGGCCGCGGGGTGACCACGCGCAGCCCGAACTGCGCGGCCAGCCGGTAGCCGAAGTCGCTCGCGCCGATCTGCGGAATCGACAGGCCGCCCGTGGCAACCACCAGCCGAGACGTCTCGATCGGCCCCTTGCTGCTATCGAACCGGTAGCAGCCCGGCGCGGTGGAATCGTCGCTCGCGGGCGTGAACCCGATGTTCCCGAGCTTGCACGGCTGCCAGCGCGTGACCTGGCCCGCTTCGCACTCGGCCAGCAGCATGTCGACGATCTGCTGCGACGAGCCGTCGCAGAACAGCTGGCCCTTGTGCTTTTCGTGGAAGGCGATGCCGTGCTTCTGCACCAGGTCGATGAACTGCTGCGGTGCGTAGCGCGAGAGCGCCGAGCGGCAGAAATTGGGGTTCTCGCCGATGAAGTGGCGCTGCGGTGCGCGCACGTCGAGGTCGCGGTTGGTGAAGTTGGCGCGGCCGCCGCCCGAGATGCGGATCTTCTCGCCGACCTTCTCGCTGTGGTCGACCAGCAGCACCTTCAGCCCGCGCTGGCCCGCCACGCCGGCGCAGAAGAGGCCGGCCGCACCGGCGCCAACCACTACCACATCGAATCGGGAAGGGGTGCTCAAACCGGTCAGGGCCCGTCGGCCGCCAGGAGCGGCGGCGGGTTGTACTTGAGGTGGCCCACGTAGCGCAGCGGCTGCGTGGCGGCGATCGAGGGCACGTCGCCCTCGCGCATGTGCAGCAGGTCGGCCGGGCTGACCCAGCGCGGATCGGCCTCGGTCACGGGCACGCCGGCCTGCCGGTACGCTTCGAGCACGAACTGCGAGCAGAAGAACTGGTCGTTGCGGCTTGCGCCCAGCTGAACCATGGCCAGCCCGCTGATGCAGTAGTGGCTCACGGCAGAGGGGATCAGCGGCAGTTCGCAGAGGCGCCGGTTCAGCACGAACGGCGCATTCAACAGCACGCCGGCGGTGTTGTAGCGCGTGCCCACCTGCGCATTGGCCCAGCTGCGGATCTTCTCGACGTCGGCCGGCTGCAGCCCGGGCACGCGGAATGCGACGACCATCTGTTCTTCGTCGACCACGTCCGCGAGCCGGCGCGCGCGCACGCCGCTGCCGACAGCCTCGGCGATCAGCCCGTCGCCGAGGTACAGCACCGCGTGGCTCACGGGCGAGAAGGTGCCGAGCCGGATGCCGAAGGAGTTGACCGTGGCGATGGAGGTCAGCAGGATGTCGCCGGCCTGCAGCGCATCGGCCGCGACGAGTTCACCGCCGTTGCCGGGCGCGATGACCGAGCTCTGCACGCGCAGCCGCAGGCCCGCGTCCTTCGACGGCAGCTCGATGCGGCTCGCGCAGGCCGACAACAGCAACAGCGCGGCGGCAGCACCGGCCGCCGCAAGCAGGGCGCGCCGCATCATCCCTTCCAGGTGAACGGGAACTTCAGCTGCCTGAAGAAGCCGTTGGGCACGTAGTCGCCGAGCACGCCGTACTTCTCGGGCCAGAGCTTCGTGCTCTTGACCGCGGTGCCGAACAGGTAGTCGAGGAAGGCGTAGTGCGCCGCATAGTTCTTGTCGAGCGCTTCCACGTCCTGGCTGTGGTGCCAGTGGTGGAAATTGGGCGTGACGATCACATAGCGCAGGGGCCCGAGCCGCACGCTCACGTTGCAGTGGTTGAACACCGCCTGGAAGCCCACCACCACGATGTAGGCGTCGATCACTTCCTTCGAGAAGCCGAGCACGTAGATCGGCGCGAGCACCAACGTGCGCGTGATCAGGAGCTCGAGGATGTGCTGGCGCGAGCCGGCCATCCAGTCCATGCTCTTCACGCTGTGGTGCACCGCATGCAGGCGCCAGAGCACCGGCACCTCGTGGTAGGCCCGGTGCGTCCAGTACTGCACCAGGTCGGCCACCAGGACGATCAGCAGCAGCCCGGCCCAGAACGGAAGCCCGCCGACCCAGCCGCGGATGCCGTCGTTGGCGGCCCAGCCGAAGAACTTGTGCACCATCAGGTTGGTGGCCAGCAGCACGAAGCCCACGATCATGTGGTTGACCACGAAATGATGGAAATCGGTCTGCCATTCGGCGCGGAATACGGGCTGGTCCTTGCGCAGCGCGAACAGCTTCTCGATGAAGATGAAGATCAGCGCCGAACCGAGCAGGTCGAGGATGAACCAGTCGAGCCCGATGTACGGCGTGTTGTCGGCGAAGTCATGCACCGGCACCTTGTGCCCGCCCAGCAGTGCCGCCGACACCACGAGCAGGAAGGCCGCCGACGAGAGCCAGCGCGACCGGTTGAAGATGATGTTGACCAGCGCCAGCCCGCCCGAGACGACCAGCGCCGCGAGCAGCACATAGCGCATCAGGTCCACGTCGTAGCTCTTGCGCAGCTCGGGCGTGGTGAGGTACTGCGGAAAGTGGAAGGCCAGCACGCCCAGGAAGCAGAGGATGCCGAGCGCGAGTGCGATGGTGCCCGTGACGAGACCCTGGCCCGGGCGCAGTTCGCCGTGGCTTTCGGTGAATTCGTTGAGTTTTTCGAGCATTTCCGCCTCTGTCGTGCTGTTTTTGTTGGAGCGCGATTCTAGGCGGGCGTCGAGAAAGTCTCACTCCCCCAAATGGCCGGGGGCATGGCGCCGCGCAGCCGGTTTCAGGTGCCGAAGCGGCCCGCTTCGGCGTCGGCGGGCAGCGCGGCCGCCGCCAGCCCTCGCAGCACGTCGCCGACCACGATCACGGCGGGGCTCGCGAGCCCGGCTTCGGCGATGCCGGCCTGCAGCCGGCCGAGCGTGGTGACAGTGTGGCGCTGCTGCGGCAGGCTCGCATGCTGCACCACCGCCACCGGCGTCTCGGCCGGGAGCCCGTGCAGCAGCTCGCGTTCGATATGGGCCGCGCCCGCCACGCCCATGTAGATCACGAGCGTGAGCCGCGCGCTGTGTGCCGTGGCGGCGAGCGCGCGCCAGTCGGTGGCGTCGTCGTGGGCGCTGGCGCCGGTCTTGGCATGGCCGGTGACGAACACCACGCCCTGTGCATGGTCGCGGTGGGTCAGCGGCACGCCGAGCGAGGTCACGGCGGCCAGGCCCGCGGTGACGCCGTTGACCACCGTGCATTCGATGCCCGCCGCGCGCAGGTGCTCGACCTCCTCGCCGCCGCGCCCGAAGATGAACGGGTCGCCGCCCTTGAGCCGCACCACCGCCTCGCCCTCGTGCACCGCGGTGATCATGAGCCGCTCGATGAAAGCCTGCGGCGTGCTCTTGCAGCCGCCGCGCTTGCCGACGTGCACGATGCGTGCACCGGGCCGCGCATAAGCCTGCAGGATCTGTTCGTTCACGAGATCGTCCACCAGCAGCACGGTCGCGGCCTGGATCGCCTTGACCGCCTTGACCGTCAGCAGCTCGGGGTCGCCGGGACCGGCGCCCACCAGCGTGCAGCTTCCTGCCTGGGGCGCGGGGAGGGATGTTGTCGTCATGCGTGGGATGCCAGTTGCGTGATGTGCCCGACCTGCGCGGCGATGGCGGCAGGCACGGGAAGTTCTCCCTGGAGAACCCGGCGCGTGTAGTCGGCCGTGGTCTCGACGTCGATCTCTTTGGGCAGGCCCGGCACCTCGCTCGCGGTGCCGCTGGCCTGCGCCTGCAGTTCGCTGCGCACGCCGCGGATGAAGCCGTCGATCTGCGCGGTGCGCCGCGGGTCGGACACCACTTCGCCCTCGAGCCCGCGCGAGAGCAGGGCGGTCATGCCCGTGAGTTCGAAGGTCTGGCCCATGGTGCGCGCGTATTCGGGATGGGTGTAGCTCGCCACCACCACGGCCGGGCCGGTGGTCGGCTGCATCAGCTTGACCACGCTGTGGCCCGGGTTGCGCAGCCCCACCACGCGGCGCACGTCGAGCAGCCGCTTGAGCGCGGGGTTGAGCAGCTCGGTCGGCGCAAAGGCCACTTCGCCGGAGGGAATCGCGCGCACCGCTGACAGCGCTTGCACGCCGAGCGCCTGCAGCACGTTCGACGCCAGCACGCGCGTGGTTTCGCTTGCGCTGCCGTGCACCAGCACCGGCAGGCCCTCGCGCGCAAGCAGCAACGCCAAAAGCGGCGTGAGCACCGGCAGCTTGCGCGCGCCGTTGTAGCTCGGCAGCACGACGAGCGGGCGATCGCCGGCGGGCACGTGCGCGAGCCGCGCATGGGTGGCGTCGAGAAAACCCGCCATCTCATCGGGCGTCTCGCCCTTGATGCGCATGGCGAGGCAGAAGCCGCCGATTTCCAGGTCGGTGACCGCGCCGTCCAGCACCTGACCGAACAGGTCCGCGGCCTGCTCGCGCGAGAGCGGCCGGGCGCCGCGCGCGCCGCGACCGATTTCCTTGATGTAGTGGCTGATTCCCATGGGTGCGCCGATTGTCCTGCAATGCTTATGCCGGAATGCGGGTCGGCTTATGCCATGGAGGTCTTGCTCCTTCCCCCGCTGGGGGAAGGCAGGGATGGGGGCGAGCTGCGCTGGCATGGTGGCGCTGTCGTGCCCCCACCCCAGCCCTCCCCCAGAGGGGGAGGGAGCAATGCCGGCTCATCGGACCAACGCCTCTGCCTCGGCAGGCGTGGCGCGCACCATGCGCTGGAGCTCCGGGATGCACGAGCCGCAGTTGGTGCCGCATTTCAGTGCACCCTGCAGCGCGGCCAGCCGCTCGCCGGGCGTGCCGGCGCGGCGGCCCAGTTCGGCCTTGATGGCCGTGTCGGTGACGTTGAAGCAGGTGCAGACCGGCTTGCCGCGCGACTGCACCGCCACCGGCGCGCGCGCGCCCGGCGACAGCAGCAGCCGGCCATAGCTCTGCGCCGGCAGTTCCTCGCGCAGCAGGGTGGCGATCCAGGCCTCGGCGCTGGTGTCGCCGCCGAGCAGGAAAGCCTCGAGCCCGGCATTGCCATCGGCGCGCCGCACCAGCCGTGCCACGCGACGCTGGCCGCGGCGCCGGTCGGCGTAGCGCAGCACGTCGCCGGCACCGAGGCCGAGCAGGCCTTCGAGGCGGTCGACGAGCGCGTCTTCGGGCGCGTCGTGCGCGGCCGCGCGAAACAGCACGCCGCTGCGCTCCTTGCCGGCGGCACTGCCCGCGAACGGCACGCAGGCCGCGAACGGGAACAGCGCCATCAGCGGCTTGAGCGCCGCATGCGCGGCGAGCGCGGCATCGGGCGGCAGCCAGGCCATGGCGAGCAGCGACCACGGCAGCTCGGCCTTGAGGATCTTCACCGGCGTGTGCTTGAGCTCGGGCTGCTTCGAGCTCGGGCAGAAGGCGGGGCTGGTCAGCGCATTGATGCCGGCGAGCCGCGTGCCCGTCGACGAACAGCCGCTCAGGTATTCCTCGCCCCAGTGCATGCCGACGAAGGCCTGGCTCAGGCCGATCTCCGCACTGGCGCGCGCGGGCAGCAGGATCGAGCCGCGCTTCGAGGTCAGGTGCACGAGGTCGCCTTCCTGGATGAGCCGGCGCGCCATGTCCTGCGCGTTCATCTGCACCACGGGTTCGGCCACGTGGCCGAACAGCCGGCCGACGGTGCCGGTGCGGCTCATGCCGTGCCACTGGTCGCGCAGGCGGCCGGTGTTGAGCGAGAACGGATAGCGCGCCTCGCGTGCCTCGGCCACGGGCTTGTAGACGGTGTCGACGAAGCGCGCGCGGCCGTCGGGCGTGGGGAAGACGCCGTCCTCGTAGAGGCGGGCGCGGCCCGCGGTTTCACCTTCCTTCAGCGGCCATTGCTGCGGGCCTGCGCGCTCGAGCATCGCGTAGCTCAGGCCCGTGATGTCGAGGTCGCGCCCGCGCGTCGATTCGCGGTGCTCGTTCCAGACCTGTTCGGCCGTGTCGTACGCAAACAGCGTCGGTGCGGTGCGGCCGAGCCGCTGTTCGAGCCGCCGCGCAAAGTCGACCGCGATCGACCAGTCGTGGCGTGCCTCGCCGGGCGCCGCGACCGCGGGGCGCACGCGCGAGATGCGGCGCTCGCTGTTGGTCACGGTGCCTTCCTTCTCGCCCCAGGTGGTCGCGGGCAGCAGTAGGTCGGCGAAGGCGCAGGTGGCGGTGGTCGAGAAGGCTTCCTGCACCACCACGAACTCGGCGCGTTCGAGCGCCCGGCGCACGGTGGCCTGGTCGGGCATCGACTGCGCGGGGTTGGTGCAGGCGATCCAGAGCGCGCGGATCTCGCCGTCGGCCGCGGCCTGGAACATCTCGACGGCGGTCTTGCCGGGCTTCTCGGGCACCGAGGACACTTGCCACAGCGCCGCCACCTCGGCGCGGTGCGCGGGGTCGGCCAGGTCGCGGTGCCCGCTCAGCAGGTTGGCGAGGCCGCCCACTTCGCGCCCGCCCATCGCATTGGGCTGGCCGGTCAGCGAGAACGGGCCGGCGCCGGGCTTGCCGATCTGCCCGGTCGCGAGATGCAGGTTGATCAGCGCCGCATTCTTGGCGGTGCCGCTCGACGACTGGTTGAGGCCTTGGCAATACAGGCTCAGCGTGGCGGGGGAGGTGGCGAAGAGGCGCGCCGCTGCGAGCAGGTCGTCCTTCGTGATGCCGCAGACCTGTGCGACCTTGTCGGGCGTGCATTCGCGCACCGTCGCCTTCAGCGCGTCGAAGCCGTTCGTGTGCGCGGCGATGTAGGCGGCATCGGTCCAGCCCTCCCACAGCATCAGGTGCAGCATGCCGTTGAACAGCATCACGTCGGTGCCGGGCTGCAGCGGCAGGAACAGGTCGGCGATCTCCACCGTGTCGGTGCGGCGCGGATCGGCCACGATGATCTTCAGCGCGGGGTTCGCGGCCTTCGCGTCCTCGATGCGGCGGAACAGCACCGGATGTGCCCAGGCCGCGTTGCTGCCCGCGATGAACAGGCACTGCGCATGTTTCAGGTCGTCGTAGCAGGCGGGCGGCGCGTCCGCGCCCAGCGTCTGCTTGTAGCCGGCCACCGCGCTGCTCATGCACAGGCGCGAATTGGTGTCGATGTTGTTGGTGCCGACCAGGCCCTTGGCGAGCTTGTTGAAGACGTAGTAGTCCTCGGTGAGCAGCTGGCCCGAGACGTAGAAGCCCACCGCATCGGGGCCGTGGTCGCGGATCACCTGGGCGAAGCGGTCGGCCGCGCCGTCGAGCGCTGTATTCCACGACACGGGCGATGCGTCGCCGCCGCGCACCGCGCGCTGCATCGGCTGCAGCAGCCGCGTCTGGCGCGTGACCGCGGCGCTGGCCGTGAGGTGCAGCGTCGAGCCTTTGGTGCAGAGCCGTCCGAAGTTGGCCGGGTGATCCGGGTCGCCGCGCACGCCGGTGATTTGCGCGCCATCGGATTCGATGACAACGCCACAGCCGACGCCGCAATAAGGGCACGTGGATCGCGTCTCCCGCATGACTCCCTCCCCCTCCGGGGGAGGGCAGGGGTGGGGGCCGGCGGCGCCGACGGTGTTCACGCTGCTGCCCTCACCCTAGCCCTCTCCCAGAGGGAGAGGGGACAAGACGGCGAAAGGCTTCGGGCCGGCGACCGGCCGCGGCAGGTCGATGGCGTGGGTGGAGAGCTCGGCCGCGTCGAGATGAACCACGCCGCCTTCCACCTTCACCGCGAACTTCGGCGTGCAGCCCTCGTCGGGCGACTTCGCGCAGCCGTCGTCGAGCCCGATCGCCCAGTTGTGCAGCGGACAGGCCACGCTCGTGCCGAAGACGATGCCCTGGCTCAACGGGCCGCCCTTGTGCGGGCAGCGGTCGAGCAGCGCGAACACCTGGTCCTCGGCATTGCGGAACACCGCCACGTCCACGCCCACCGGCCGCGCCACGCGGCGTGCGCCGAGCCTCGGGATGTCGTCCACGCGGCAGATCACCTGCCATTCGTTGTTCGTGTCGTTGATGCTGTCGTTCATCGTGCTGCTCCTTTCAGGCGGCCTGCGCCACGCCATCGACCACGGCCACCGGCGTGAACTGCCGCACGTCCACCTGCGCCTCGGCCGAGGCGAACCACGGGTCGGGCTCGCCGTCGAGCGCGAACTGCAGCCGCTCCCAGAGCGCCTGGCGCCCGGCCTCGTCTTCCACGATCCGCTTCTTCACGTGGTCGAGCCCGACGCGGCCGATGTAGTGCACCGTGCGCTCCAGGTACCAGCCTTCCTCGCGGTAGAGCTGCAGGAACGCGCCCGAATAGGCCATCACCTCCTCGGCCGTCTTCACCTTCACCAGGAACTGCGCCACCTCGGTCTTGATGCCGCCGTTGCCGCCCACGTAGAGCTCCCAGCCCGAGTCGACGCCGATCACGCCCACATCCTTGATGCCGGCCTCGGCGCAGTTGCGCGGGCAGCCCGAGACCGCCAGCTTCACCTTGTGCGGTGCATACATCGCCCAGAGCGCGCGCTCCAGGTCCTTGCCCATCTGCGTGGAATCCTGCGTGCCGAAGCGGCACCATTCGCTGCCCACGCAGGTCTTCACCGTGCGCAGGCTCTTCGCATAGGCAAAGCCCGAAGGCATGCCGATGTCCTTCCAGACATTGGCGAGGTCTTCCTTCTTCACGCCCAGCAGGTCGATGCGCTGGCCGCCCGTGACCTTCACCGTCGGAATCTTGTACTTGTCGGCCGCGTCCGCGATGCGGCGCAGCTCGTCGGGCGTGGTGTGACCGCCCCACATGCGCGGGATCACCGAATAGGTACCGTCGCGCTGGATGTTGGCGTGGCTGCGCTCGTTGATGAAGCGGCTTTGCGGATCGTCCTTCGCCTCCTTGGGCCAAGTCGAGATCAGGTAGTAGTTGATCGCCGGGCGGCAGGTGGCGCAGCCGTCGGGCGTGCGCCAGCCCATGCCGCGGTACACCGCCTGGTGCGTGAGCCAGTGTTCCTTGCGGATGGCGTCGCGCACGTCCTGGTGGCTCGCGTCGGTGCAGCCGCAGACCGCCTTCTTCTTCGGCGTGGCCGAGTAGTCGCCGCCCGCGGTGAACATCAGGATCTGCTCGACCAGCCCGGTGCACGAGCCGCAGCTTGCGCTCGCCTTGGTGTGCTTCTTGACCTCGTCGAGCGTGAACAGGCCTTTCTCCTTGATGGCCTTGCAGATCGTGCCCTTGGTCACGCCGTTGCAGCCGCAGACCTCGGCGTCGTCGGGCATGCTGGCGGCCTTGCTGTGGCCCTCGTGGCCGGTGTCGCCGATGTTCGACTCGCCGAACATCAGCTTGTCGCGGATGTCGCCCACGCTGCGGCCGTCGCGCAGCAGCTTGAAGTACCAGCTGCCGTCCACCGTGTCGCCGTACAGGCACGCGCCCACGAGCTTGTCGTCCTTGATGACGAGCTTCTTGTAGACCCCGCCGAAGGGGTCGCTCATCACGATTTCCTCGGTGCCTTCGCCGCCCATGAATTCGCCGGCCGAGAACAGGTCGATGCCCGTGACCTTGAGCTTGGTCGAGGTCAGCGAGCCGAGGTAGCGGCCGATGCCGAACTGCGCCAGGTGGTTGGCCGCGACCTTGGCCTGCTCGAACAGCGGCGCCACCAGCCCGTAGGCGATGCCGCGGTGCGCCGCGCATTCGCCCACCGAGTAGATGCGCGCGTCGGTGACGGTCTGCATGGTGTCGGTCACGACGATGCCGCGGTTGCAGTGCAGGCGCATCTTCTCGGCCAGCTCGGTGTTGGGGCGAATGCCCACGGCCATCACGACGAGGTCGGCCGCCACTTCGGTGCCGTCCTTGAAGCGGATCGCCTTGACGCGCCCATCCTCGCCGCCGACGAGCTCCTGGGTCTGTGCGCCCATGAGGAACTTGAGGCCGCGGTCCTCGAGCGACTTCTGCAGCAGCTTGCCGGCCACGTCGTCGAGCTGGCGCTCCATGAGCCAGGGCATCACATGCACCACGGTCACGTTCATGCCGCGCAGCATCAGGCCGTTGGCGGCTTCGAGCCCGAGCAGCCCGCCGCCGATCACGACGGCGTTCTTGTGCGTGCGCGCGGTCTCGATCATGTAGTCGGTGTCGGCGATGTCGCGGTAGGCGATGACGCCCTTCAGGTCCTTGCCGGGCACGGGCAGCATGAACGGATTGGAGCCGGTGCACATCAGCAGGCGGTCGTAGTCGGCTTCGATGACGTGCCCCTCGGCATCGACGGCGCGCACGATGCGCTTCACGCGGTCGACCTCGACCACCTTCTTGCCGGCGTGCAGCGTGATTGCATTGTCCGAATACCACTCCCAGCTGTTCAGCACGATCTCGTCGACCGTCTGCTCGCCCGCGAGCACCGGCGACAGCAGGATGCGGTTGTAGTTCGGATGCGGCTCGGCACCGAAGACGGTGATGTCATAGAAATCGGGCGCGAGCTTCAACAGCTCCTCCAGCGTGCGCACGCCGGCCATGCCGTTGCCGACCATCACGAGCTTGGGCTTCTTCATCGGGTGGGTCCTTTCAGCGAATCGGGAAAAGTGAGGTGCCGGGCGAGGCGGCGGCGCGCGCGCGGCCGCCTTTTTCGGCCCAGGTGCGGGTCCAGCGGACCTGCATCACGCGCATGACGCCGAGCATCACGAGCGACAGCGCGGCAAAGAACACGAAGCCCCAGGTGTAGCTGCCGAGGTACTGCTTCGACAGGCCCATGGCGTTGGGCACGAGGCCGCCGCCGAGCGCGCCGATCTCGCCGATCATCGAGCCGGCCACGGCGGTGCTCGCGGGCCAGCGCAGCGGCACCAGCTGGAACAGCGCGCCATTGCCCGCACCCAGCGCGGCGAAGCACACGATCAAGAGCAGCGTCGTGAGCACCAGCGACGACGACGAGACACCCACCAGCGTCAGCCCGACGGCCACCGCGAACAGCACCACCGTGAGCGTGTTGACGCCGCCCCAGCGGTCGGAGAGCCAGCCGCCGGCGATGCGCACCGCCGCGCCCATGAAGGCGGCCAGCATGGTGAGCTGTCCGGCCTCGACCTTGCTGACGCCGAACTGCTCGTGGTAGTACGAAGGCAGGAAGGTGGTGAGCCCGATGAAGCCGCCGAAGGTCACGCCGTAGATCAGGCTGAAGACCCAGCCGTCCTTCTCGAACAGGCAGGCGATGTGCGCGCGAAAGCCCGCATGGCTGTCGACGTCGGGCGGCTCCTTGGCGAACACGATCATCACCACCATCGGCAGCAGGATCGCCGCGGCGGCGACGGCGTACACGCTCTGCCAGCCGAGCCACTGCGCGAGCGGCGGTGCCACCAGCACCGACACCGCGGTGCCGACGTTGCCGGCGCCGACAAGCCCCATCGCGAGGCCCTTGTGCCGCGGCGGGAACCAGCCCGCGCCGAGCGACAGCGCGACGCCGAAGCTCGCGCCCGCAATGCCGAGCAGCACGCCCATGGCCAGCAGGTCGTTGAAGCTCTCGACGAAGAAGAAGCCGAACAGCATCGCCACCGCGATCAGGCCCATCTCGACCAGCGTGGCCTTCTTGCGGCCGATGTACTGCGACAGGATGCCGAGCGGAAAGCGCATCAGCGCGCCCGCGATGATCGGCACCGACAGCATCAGCCCCTTCTGCGCGGGCGAGAGGTCGAAGCTCTCGCTGATGAACGGCGCCATCGCGCCGTTGAGCACCCAGATGCAGCAGGAGAACGAGAAGTACAGGAAGGCCGCGAACAGCGTGGGGCTGTGGCCGGACTGCAAGAAGCTCTTGAAACTCGACATGGCGTTCGACGATGCAAAAAACCGCGGGCGCGGCCTGCAAGGGCCGCGACGCGGACGGGTTGGGGGACGGGAGGCCGGCAGCAAGCGCTGTCGGCAGGGCGGTGCTCTCCGGCCTGTCCGGCCGGAACGGATGCAGGAACCTGCAGCCTCACCAAAGCGGTGCTTCGTTACACCGCACCCTGCTTGATGCAAGAGGCGTGCCCGGCATTCCGGGCGTGCGTCGCCTATGCTTCCGGTGCCTTCCCACACGCTGCCATGACTTCCGTTCTTCTCGTCGCTCCCAATGAATGGGATGAATCCGCGCCCTTGCCCGAGCCGCTGCGGCAGGGGTTGGCCGATGCTGGCGCGACCGTGCTCGCGCGCACCACCTGCCGCACGCTGGTGCAGCAGGCCGAGGCACTGGCACCGCAACAGGTGCTGGTCTGGCTCGACGACGCAGCGGGGACACAGGCCTTGGCCGATGCACTGCAGGCCTGGAAAGGCGTGCCGCCCTGCGCGGTCGCCATCGCCGGCTTGCCACTGCCGGGCGAGGCGCAGGCGGCGCTGGTCGCGCTGGGCATGCACGCCTGGGCGCCGCGTGATGCGGCCTTGCTGCCCGGGCTGCTGGTGCGCGCGCAGGCGCGTTTCGCGCGCGAGGCGGCGCTGCGCACCGAACTGGAGAACCTCCGCACCCGCATGGACGAGCGCAAGTGGGTCGACCGCGCCAAGGGCCTGCTGATGTCGGCGCGCGGCATCGGCGAGGACGAGGCCTTCGGCCTGCTGCGCGGCGCCGCCATGCATGCCAACCTGCGGCTCGGCGAAGTGTCGCGCTCGGTCATCGAGGCGGCGCAGTGGGCCGAGGCCATCAACCGCGCCGGGCAACTGCGCATGCTGTCGCAGCGGCTGGTGCGCGTGGCCGCGCAGCTGCTCGGCGGCGTCGAGGCGCAGCGCGCGCGCGTGCTGCGCACCCAGTCGGCCGAACGGGTGCAGCAGAACCTCGATCACCTCGCGGCCCTCGGCTTGGCCGGCACGGGCGCGCAGGCGCTGGCCGAGGTGCAGCATGCCTGGACCGGACTCTCGGCCACGTTGTCGGCGCGCGCCACGGCGCCGGGCCTGGCCGAGATCGACGCGCGCGCCGAGCGGCTGCTGGCCGCGGCCGAGGCGCTGACCGAGGCGCTGGAGGCCTCGGGCGCGCGGCGCGCGCTGCGCATCGTCAACATCTGCGGACGCCAGCGCATGCGGGCGCAGCGCCTGGCCAAGGACGCACTGCTGGCATCGGTGCTGGGCGAGCCGGCCGCGCGTGCACGCCTCGCGCCGACGATGGACGAGTTCGAGGCCGCGCTCGTCGAGCTGGAGCACGCGCCGCTCGGAACGGCCGAGATCCGTGCCGCGCTTGCGAGCGCGCGCGATGAGTGGCTGCGGCTCGTGGGCGGCGTTCGCGCGGCCGACAGCCCCGAGGGGCGCGCCACGCTGGTGCGCGCGAGCGACGCGCTGGTCGACAGCTTCGAGCGCCTCACGGCCTCGTACGAGCACAGCCTGCAGGTCATCATGTCCTGAGAAGCCGTGGACGCCTTCAGGCCACCGACTTCTCCACGTGCGCCTGGCGCGTGTACAAAAAGTCGATGACCGCCTTGCGCGCGTGCACGTAGGCCGGGTCCTCGGCCAGCTCGACGCGGCTGCGCGGGCGCGCAATCCCGACCTCCAGCACCTCGCCGATGGTGGCGGACGGGCCGTTGGTGAGCATCACGATGCGATCGCTCAGCAACACGGCCTCGTCGACGTCGTGCGTGACCATGACGACCGTGCTCCGGGTTTTCTGCACGATCGCGAGCAGCTCGTCCTGCAGCCGCGCGCGCGTGAGCGCATCGAGCGCGCCGAAAGGCTCGTCCATCAGCAGCACCTTGGGCTCCATCGACAGTGCGCGTGCGATGCCCACACGCTGCTTCATGCCGCCCGAGATCTCGCCGGGCCGCTTTTGCGCGGCGGCCGCGAGCCCCACCATCGCGAGCGCCGCATCGGTGCGCGCGCGCAGTTGGGCCTTGCTCTCGGTGGCGGCGAACACGCGCTCGACCGCGAGATAGACGTTCTCGAAGCAGGTGAGCCACGGCAGCAGCGAATGGTTCTGGAACACCACCGCGCGCTCCGGTCCCGGGCCCTTGATCTCCTTGTTGGCGCACAGCAGCACGCCCCGCGTCGGCGTGGTCAGGCCGGCGATCAGGTTCAAGAGCGTCGACTTGCCGCAGCCCGAGTGGCCGATCAGCGTGACGAACTCGCCCTTGGCCACGTTCAGGTTCACGCCCTCGAGCGCAACGAAGCGGCCCTTGGGGGTCTTGAACGCCTGCTCGACGTCGTGGATCTCGATGTACTTGGTGTCGTTCATGGCTTTGTTTCGAGTTGGGTATCAATGCGGGAACCGGACGCAGAGGACGCGAAGGTTTCGCAGAGGACGCGAAAGGAATTCATAAAAAGGAAATTTCTTGGCTGTTCTTTTGCGTCCTTCGCGGAACCTTCGCGTCCTCTGCGTCCGGAAGTCCGTATTCCTCAGCCTTTCACTTCGTCGAAAGTGAATGCCATCGCCAGCCGCACCAGCGCGAACTCCAGCACCAGCCCGACGATGCCGATCACGAAGATCGCGATGATGATGTTGGCGACGTTGAGGTTGTTCCACTCGTCCCAGACCCAGAAGCCGATGCCGACGCCGCCGGTCAGCATCTCGGCCGCGACGATCACGAGCCACGCCGTGCCCACCGCCAGGCGCACGCCCGTGAGCATGTACGGCAGCACGGCGGGGAAGAGGATGCGCGTGAAGATCTTCCACTCCGAGAGGTTCAGCACCCGCGCCACGTTCATGTAGTCGCCCGGCACGCGCTGCACGCCGACGGCGGTGTTGATCACCATCGGCCAGATCGAGCAGATGAAAATGGTCCAGATCGCGGCCGGGTTGGCGCCCTTGAACACCAGGAGGCCGATCGGCAGCCAGGCCAGCGGTGACACCGGGCGCAGCAGGCTGATCAGCGGATTGAACATGCGCGATAGAAACTCGAAGCGGCCGATCGCGAAGCCCGCGGGAATGCCGACGGCCGCCGCGAGCCCGAAGCCCAGCGCCACGCGCTGCAGCGACGAGAGCACGTTCCAGCCCACGCCTTGGTCGTTCGGACCGTTGCTGTAGAACGGATCGCTGAACACTTCAAGCGCCTGCTGCCAGGTCGCCATCGGCGACGGGAAACCGGTGGTGCTGCTCATCGCGACCAGTTCCCAGACCAGCACCAGCAGGCCGAAGCCCGCAAGCGGCGGCAGCACGCGCATCCAGAACGCGCGCAGGTCGATGGGCGTGCGTGGCTTTTTCTCTCTCTCCCTCTTGGGGCGCAGGGTGGGTTGAGGCGCAGCCTCTGCGCGCGGCAGGGGCGAATGGAAGACGGCGCTGACCATGGTGCGTGCTCCTCAGACGTGCAGCTTGAACGAATCGGCGTACTTCTTCGGGTCCTTGCCGTCCCAGACGATGCCGTCGAACAGCTTGCTGCTGCGCATCGGGTCCTTCGGCACGGGCGTCTGCGTGGCGGCGGCCGCCTGCTTGTAGATGTCGATGCGGTTGATCTCGCTCGCCACCTTCAGGTAGTCGGGATGTTCCTTGAGCAGGCCCCAGCGCTTGTGCTGCGTGAGAAACCACATACCGTCCGACAGGTACGGAAAGTTCACCGCGCCGTCGTTGTAGAACTTCATGTGGTTCGGGTCGTCCCAGCTCTTGCCGAGGCCGTTGGCGTAGCGGCCGAGGATGCGCTGGTTGATGGCGTCCACGCGGGTGTTGACGTAGCTCTTGTCGGCGATCGTCTCGGCCATCTTGTTCTTGTTCTGCAGGCCGGCGTCGATCCACTTGCCGGCCTCGAGGATCGCCGCGGTCACCGCGCGCGCGGTGTTCGGGTACTTCTTGACGAAGTCGGAGGTGGTGCCGAGCACCTTTTCGGGGTGGTCCTTCCAGACATCCTGCGTCGTGATCGCGGTGATGCCGATGCCGTCCATGATGGCGCGCTGGTTCCAGGGCTCGCCCACGCAGAAGCCGTCCATGTTGCCCACGCGCATGTTGGCCACCATCTGCGGCGGCGGCACGACGATGTTCTTCACGTCCTTGAACGGGTCGATGCCGGCCGATGCGAGCCAGTAGTAGAGCCACATCGCGTGCGTGCCGGTGGGGAAGGTCTGGGCGAAGGTGTATTCGCGCTTCTCGCTTGCGATGAGCTTCGCGAGCGAGGCGGCGTCGACCGCGCCCTTGTCGGCGAGCTTTTTCGACAGCGTGATCGCCTGGCCGTTGTTGTTGAGCGTCATGAGCACGGCCATGTCCTTCTTCGGGCCGCTCAGGCCCAGGTGCACGCCGTAGACCAGGCCGTAGAGCACGTGCGCCATGTCGAGTTCGCCGTTCACGAGCTTGTCACGCACACCGGCCCAGCTGGCTTCCTTGCTCGGCACGATCCTGACGCCGTACTTCTTGTCGATGCCGAGCACCGACGCCATCACCACGCTGGCGCAGTCGGTCAGCGGGATGAAGCCGATCTTCACTTCTTCCTTCTCGGGCTTGTCGGAGCCCTGGGCCCAGACGGCGGCGCGCAAGGCGGGATCGATGCCCATCGCACCAAGGGCGGCGGCTTGCAGTACGCGGCGGCGGCCGAGGCGGGGTTTCAGCAGGTCGGTCATGGGGCGAACTCCGGTGATGAACGTGGAAGGCGAAAAAACAAACAAAAAAGGCGTCCGCACCGCGCAAGGGCCGCTCGTGAACGAGCCCTTTCTGGGGTGGGGACGCCTTTGTCCGGTGACGGCGGGTGCACCCGCCTTTGGGTGTGCCCGCCTCGGACCCGAAGGTCCATGCGCTGGTCTTGCAAGTCGTGTGCCAGCATTTCTGCACAGATCTTGTGCGTGCGTGCTTGCTTGCTTGCGTGGATGAGCGCCGCGCGCGCACCCGTCTTCAACGCCGGGGCGTTGCGTCGGACAGGTAGTCGGCCATCGCGAGCATCGACTCGGCCACGTCGACCAGGCGCCGCTTCTGGTTCATGGCGGTCTGCAGCAGCATCTTGTGGGCTTCGTTCTCGCTCATGCGGCGGTGGGCCATCAGCAGGCCCTTGGCCCGCTCGACCAGCTTGCGCTCGTTGAGCGAGGCGCGCACCGTCTCGAGCTCGTCGCCCATCGCCTGCAGCCGCAGCGACTGCTCCTGCACCATGTCGAGCACCGACCGCTCGAGCTGCCGGCCGTACGGTGCGGGCTCGGTGGAACGGGTGTCGGCGTCGTCGAAAAAAGCCGCGCCGCCGGCTTGTGGCGCAAGGCTGCCGAGCACCGCCTCGCAGGCCTGCAGCTCGCTGTGTGCCTGCGCGATCTTCTGGGCGCAGAGCGCGCGCAGGTCGGCCGCGAGTCGGTCTTCCACCGCCTTCATCGCGTCGATGCGCAGCGAGCAGCAATCGAACCAGGCCTGGCTCAGCCGCGCGTCGGCGTCGGCGGCGGCGGCGGCGGCGGTGGCGGTGGGGGTCGCCTGCGCGCCCAGGCGCATGCGGCGCAGGCGTTCGATCTCGGCCATGGCCGCACCGGCTTCGCTGCGGTGCCACAGCGCGAGCGCTTCGCCGCGCGCGAACTCGGCGAAGACCTGGAAGCAGCGCTCCTGCAGCGCGATCAGATGGAGCCATTGCTGGCGTTGCTGCTGCGCGCTGCCGCGACCCACCGCCAGGGTGGCCGCGCCGAAGGCACGCTCCTGGCCCGCGAACTCCTTGCCCTGCATGAAATTGAACATCGCCACCAGCAGCCGGGAAATCTCGGGATCGGTGGCGCCGTCGGCCGCCTCGAACACCACGGCCAGCAGCCCGGCGACGAGCTTCGCGAAAGCCGCGGTGGCCTGCGCCGGCGTGAGCGCGAGGGCGGTTACGCGCCGGCGCAGTTCGGGCAATCCATCGAGGCCCGGCAGCACCCAGGCGATCCGGCTGTAGAGGCGCGCGCTGTTGCCCGCCGTGGCGCCGGTGCGGGCCTCGGCCACCAGGTGCTCGAATCCGGTGCGCACCACCTGGTCGAGCGCAAGGCATTCGGCGATCTGTGCTTCGCGCTCGGCGCCCAGGCGCTCGCCGCGGGCCGCGAGGAACAGGTTCGACAGGCCGCGCTCACGCTGCAGCGCATGGACCAGCCGCGCGATCAGGCCGACCAGTTCGCTGGTGCGCGCGAGCTGGTCGAGCTCGTCGATTTCGCACTTTCTCGCGGCGATGAGGAAGCGGAGGCCGGATTTCATCTTGGACGGCTGCTGCAACATCTGTGCCGTTGAATGCGGACTTCCGGACGCAGAGGACGCGAAGGTTTCGCGAAAGACGCAAAAGAACAGCCAAGAAATCTTTTTTCATGGATTCCTTTCGCGTCTTTCGCGAAACCTTCGCGTCCTCTGCGTCCTGTCCCCGTTTTCTCTGCGTGATTGCCCTCGCGCCTAAACTCCCCCCATGCTTTTGTTGGGAATCGAATCCTCCTGCGACGAGACCGGCGTGGCGCTGGTCGAGGCGCACGGCCACGCGCTGCCGCAGTTGAAGGCGCATGCGCTGCACAGCCAGATCGCCATGCACCAGGCCTACGGCGGCGTGGTGCCCGAACTCGCGAGCCGCGACCACATACGACGCGTGCTGCCGCTGACCGAAGCGGTGATGAAGGAAGCGGGGCGCACGCTGGCCGAGCTCGACGTGGTGGCCTACACGCGCGGCCCCGGGCTCGCGGGCGCCTTGCTCGTCGGTGCGGGCGTGGCCTGCGCGCTGGGCGCGGCGCTCGGCAAGCCGGTGCTCGGCGTGCATCACCTCGAAGGGCATCTGCTGTCGCCGTTCCTGAGCGCCGATCCGCCCGAATTCCCGTTCGTCGCGCTGCTGGTCTCGGGCGGCCACACGCAGCTGATGCGCGTGGACGGGGTGGGCCGCTATGAACTGCTTGGCGAGACCATCGACGATGCGGCCGGCGAGGCCTTCGACAAGAGCGCCAAGCTCATGGGGCTGCCGTACCCGGGCGGGCCCTGGCTCGCCAAGCTCGCGGAATCAGGCAATGCCACCGCGTTCAAGCTGCCGCGCCCGCTGCTGCACAGCGGCGACCTGGACTTCTCGTTCGCGGGCCTCAAGACGGCGGTGCTCACGCAGGCCAGGAAGCTCGGCGACGGCCTCGAGGCGAGCAAGGCCGACCTGGCCGCTTCGACCCAGGCCGCGATCGTCGAGGTGCTGTTGAAGAAGTCGCTCGCCGCGCTCGATCGCACGGGGCTCCGGCGGCTGGTGGTGGCGGGCGGGGTGGGCGCGAACCGCAGCCTGCGCGAGCAGCTCGATGCCGCTTGCGCCAAGCGCCGCGTACGCGTGCACTATCCCGAGCTGCACCTGTGCACCGACAACGGCGCGATGATCGCGATGGCTGCCGCCATGCGGCTGCAGTCGGGGCTGGCGCAGGCCAGTGCGCGCTACGCCTTCGACGTCAAGCCGCGATGGCCCATGGCTTCGCTGTCGGCGCCGGCTGCTTCGGCGCAGGCGCCGGCATAGCGGTCGGGCGCGCGCGGCCGAGCGACGGCAGCGGCAGCACGTCGAGCACATTGCGCCAGAGCTGGCGCCACTGCGGCCAGTCGTGGCCGCCTTCGGTGGTGAAGACGCGGCCTTCGGGCAGGGCGTCCGCGAGCAGCTTGTGGTTGCTCGCGAAGCGGTCGCTGAGGCCGAAACCCAGGTAGAGCTGCGGCAGGTTGCGCGACTTCTGCGCATCGAGGTATTGCTGGAACCAGGGCCAGAGCTTGCGGTCGGGCTCTTCGTCGGGCAGCGGCCCGACGGGCGCCTGCCAGGTGCGCAGGCCGCCGGCCTTGAGGATCTCGGCGCCGAGCACGCGCCGGCCGAGGTAGGGCGCCAGCGCCACGATGCCGTCGACCGAGCCGGGCTTGGAGAGCTCGTGGATCAGCGCGCCGAAGCCGCCGATCGAGATGCCCACGAGCCAGATCGACTTGTAGCCCAGCGCGCGCTGCGGCGCGATGACGTCGGCGTGCAGCCGCTCGCTCAGGGTCTGGTCGTAGTAGTAGGAGACGTCGGCATCCACGAGCAGGGCGTCCGCTGCCAGATGGCGCTCGCGCACTGCGCTGATGAATCCTTCGCGTTCGAACTCGTCCGGTTTGAGGTAGGCGCCGGGCAGGAAGACCAGGAGCGTGTCGGACCGTTCATTGTCTTTGGCTGACTTGAGGTGCGTGATCATGGCGTGCCTTGAGGGGCACCCGTATCCGCACCGTCATGAATGCGTCATGAATGCGGTGCGTTTGCGAGCCGCCCACGGAAGAGGAAAGGACAATGTGAAAACATCACATGATGTGACGTTCGCAGCGCTTCTATTGTTATGAGTGAAGCAGTTCAAAGTCAAAAACAATAGTGAACGCACTTTCCCGCCGTGGGCATTGCAGCCGCGTGTCGAAGGCATGACACGCGGCGCAATTCCGCAGGCCGCTCCTTACTTGATCAGCAGCGGCGTGACCTGGCTCACCGGCACGCGCTTGGCGAGCTTGAGCGTGAGCACGCCGTTCTCGAGCGTGGCTTCGCTGGCGCCGGCGTCGATGTCCAGCGGCAGTTCGTAGGCGGCCTTGAACTGGCGCTTGGCTTCGGCCTTGCTGTCGATGCGGACCACGGCACCTTCGATGCCGATGGCGAGGTCTTCGCGCGAGAGGCCGGGCACGTCGAGCGAGAGCGTCCAGCTCTTGTCGTCCTGCTCGACCAGCGGCGAGCGCGGCAGGCCCGAGAAGGCATCGGCGACGAAGCGCTCGAAGGCGCGGTCGTACGAGCGCGGTGCGTAGCGGGCGGTGCGGAGGGTGGGGGCGAAAAACATCTGAGGCTCCTGAATGATGATCACAACGGGGACAAGGAATGTGTGTCCCTTACACTGCGCGGCCATTCCATCCTGAGTGCCGCTTGAGACCTCATCTAGGCCCGGCCGCACCTGTTTCAAGACAATGAATCCCAGCTTTATTTGGCGCCGCAAGGCCTTGAAATTCGCGGCGCTGGCGCTATGCACGCCGGCCCTGGCGGTGCAGGCGCAGACGCCGCCCGCGCCCATCCGCCTGGCGCTCATCGAGAGCATGAGCGGGCCGTTCGCCAACACCGGCGAGGCCGTCTTCCGCAACCTGCTGTGGGCCGTCGAACGCGTGAATGCGCGCGGCGGCATCCGCCTGCCGGGCGGGGCGCGGCCGCTGCAGCTCGACCGCTACGACAGCAAGGGGCAGAACGAGGAAGCGCTCTCGGCCCTGCGCGCGGCCATCGACGACGGTGCGCGCATCGTGCTGCAGGGCAACTCGTCGGCCACGGCCGCGGCGCTCGTGGACGCGGTCGAGAAGAACAACGAGCGCGACCCTGCGCGGCGCGTGATCTTCCTCAACTACGCGGCGGTCGATCCGGTGCTGACCAACGAGCGCTGCAGCTTCTGGCACTTCCGCTTCGATGCGCATGCCGACATGCGCGTGGCCGCGCTGATGGAAGTGGTGAAGGACGACGCCGCGCTGCGGCGCGCGTACCTCATCGGCCAGGACTACAGCTTCGGCCAGGCGGTGCTGCGCGAGTCGAAGCGCCAGCTCGGCGTGCAGCGGCCCGACGTCGAGATCGTGGGCGAGGAACTGCACCCGATGGGCAAGGTGAAGGACTTCGCACCCTATGCCGGCAAGATCATCGCGAGCGGCGCGCAGGCGGTCTTCACCGGCAACTGGGGCAACGACCTCACGCTGCTCGTGAAGGCGGCGCGCGAAGGCGGCTTCAACGGCACCTTCTACACCTTCTACGGCAATGCGCTCGGCGCGCCGGCCGCCATCGGCGACGCCGGCATCGGCCGCGTGGTCGCGGTGGCCGACTGGCTGCCGAACGTGCAGACCGCGCAGTCGGAGGCCTTCTATCGCGCCTTCCGCGGGCGCTTCCCGCGGCCGGCGGACGACTACGTGCACATGCGCATGCAGTTGCTCATCGAATCGCTGGCACAGGCGCTCGAGCGTGCCGGCAGCGTGGACGCCGTGGCCGTGGCGCGCGCGCTCGAGCAGGCCGAGGTGAGCCTGCACGGGCAACGCGGCCGCATGCGCGCGGCGGACCACCAGTTCCAGCAGCAGCTGGTGGTGGGCGTGATGGACAAGCAGGGCCGTCCGGGCGTGAAGTTCGACGTCGAGGGTTCGGGCTACGGCTTCCGGGTGGTGAAGACCATCGCGCCCGAGCGCGCCGAGCTGCCGACCACCTGCAAGATGAAAAGACCTTAGGAACCGACACCATGCGTGAAGCGATACAGAACCTCGAAGCCTCCAAGATCCGCGAGGTGGCCAATGCCGGTCTCGGCCGCGACGACGTGCTCGCCTTCTGGTTCGGCGAGAGCGACGAGGTCACGCCCGAAGTGGTGCGCCAGGCCGCCATCGATTCGCTGCAGCGCGGCGAGACCTTCTATGCGCACAACCTCGGCCTGCCCGAACTGCGCGAAGCCATCGCGCGCTACACCAGCGCGCTGCACCCGCCGGTCGAGGCTTCGCGCATCGCCGTGACTTCGGGCGGCGTGAGCGCGCTGATGCTCGCGGTGCAGGCGCTGGTCGATGCCGGCGACGAGGTGGTCGCGGTCACGCCCGTGTGGCCCAACCTCACGGCGCAGCCCGCGATCCTCGGTGCGCGGGTGCGCACCGTGCCGCTGGTGCCTGCGGACGGCGGCGACTGGATGCTCGACCTGGCCGCGCTGCGCAGCGCGGTGACTGCGACGACGAAGCTGCTGATCGTCAATGCGCCCAACAACCCGACGGGCTGGACCCTGACGCGCGAGGAGCAGCAGGCCGTGCTCGACCACTGCCGCGCCACCGGCACCTGGATCCTGGCGGACGAGGTCTACGAGCGGCTCTACTTCGAGCCTTCGGACAATGGCTGCGCGCCGAGCTTCCTCGACATCGCGCGGGCCGACGACCGGCTCGTGGTGACGCACAGCTTCTCGAAGAGCTTCCTCATGACCGGCTGGCGCCTCGGCTGGCTGGTGCTGCCGCCCGCGCTCGTCGACGGGATCGGCAAGCTGATCGAGTTCAACACCTCCTGCGCCAGCGTGTTCACCCAGCGCGCCGCCATTGCGGCGCTCGACCACACAGCGGAGATCACGCCCCGCGTGGTGGCGCACCTCAAGCAGTGCCGCGACACGCTGGTGCCGCTGCTCGCGGACTTGCCCGGCGTGCAAGTCGCGCCGGCCAAAGGCGGCATGTACGCCTTCTTCCGCCTCGACGGCTTCGGCGACTCGCTCGAACTCGCCAAGCGCCTCGTCGTCGAAGCCGGCCTCGGGCTCGCGCCCGGCAATGCCTTCGCGCCCGAAGCCCAGGGTTGGCTGCGCTGGTGCTTCGCGTCGAAGGATCCGCAGCGGCTGGTACAGGGGGTGGAGCGGCTGCGCAACTGGCTGGCGGCGCAGGCGCGCTGAGGCCAAACTCATGCCGTCGCAGGTGAAACCGACCGATGCGGTGCACGTGCGCGGTTCGGCGTTGGCCGGCCTGCAGACGGTGGCGGCCGCATCGGCGCGCAGCTTCCCACGCCACACGCATGACGTTTTCGGCATTGGCGTGATCGACCGCGGCGGGCAGCGCTCGGCCAGCGGGCGGGGTGCGGTCGAGGCGGTACGCGGCGACGTCATCACGGTCAATCCGGGTGAGGTGCACGACGGCGTCGCGATGCACGGCGAGGTGCGCGCCTGGCGCATGCTGCACCTGGCGCCGGCACTGTTCGGCGATGCGGCACCGGGCTGCGAGCTCACGCGGCCCGTGCTGAACGACCCGGCCTTGCGTTCGCGCGTGGACCGCTTGTTCGCCGCCGTCGCGCAGGGCGAAGAAGCGCTGGCGCTGGAGCAGGGCGTGCTGCAACTGCTGAGCGCGGCCCCGGGCATGCTGGCGCCCGAGCCGGCGCCGCGCGCGGCACTGGCCGCGCTGGCGCGCGCGCGTGCGCGCATCGCCGACGACTGCGCCCATGCGCCCACGCTCGCCGAACTCGCGGCCGAGGCGGGGCTGAGCCGCTATCAGCTGCTGCGCGGCTTTGCGGCCGCCTTCGGCCTGCCGCCGCACGCCTGGCTTCAGCAATGCCGCCTCTCGCGCGCCCGCGGCCTCATTGCACAGGGACAGCCGCTGGCCGAGGCCGCGGCTGCCGCCGGCTTTGCCGACCAGAGCCACATGACGCGCGCCTTCGTGCGTTTCCTCGGCTTCACGCCCGGGGCCTTCGCGGCCGCACGCTGAACGCGTCCGCGCGCCGGCTGCAATTTCGTTCAAGACGGCCGCGCCCCGCACGGGAGACGCTCGCTGTTTCTCAACGGATTCAGCGAAAGGCGGGCGACGATGTCGATGTCGGAACGAAGCAAGGGAATGTGGCTGTGCGCGCTGGCCATGGTCACGGTCGGCAGCACGGTGGTGGCGAGCAAGGTCATCGCGCAGGGGCTGCCGCCGTTCACCGCCACGGCCTTGCGCTTTGCGCTGGCGTTGCCGGTGTTCCTGCTGCTGATGCGGCTCACGCGCACGCCCTGGCCCCGGCCCGGCCGCGGCGATTTGGCCTTGCTGCTGTGCCAGGCCGGGCTGGGCAGCGTGGGCTACACGGTGCTGCTGATCATGGGCGTGCGGTTGGCGCCGGCCGCGAGCGCGGGCGTGGTGGCGGGCACGCTGCCGGCGGTGGCGGCGCTCGTGGCCGTGGTGGCGCTGCGCGAGCGGCCCGGGCGCTACCTGGTCGGCAGCATCGCGCTGGCGACCGCGGGCGTGCTGGCGATCAGCTGGCCCGGGGCGGACGGGGCAGGGGCCGCGGCATCCCCCGCGGTGCTGGCGGGCAATCTGCTGGTACTGGGCGCGGTGGGGTGCGAGGCCGCCTTCATCCTGCTCAACAAGCGCCTGCGCGTGCCGGTGCGGCCCCTGGCGCTGTCGACCCTGATGACGGCCTTCGGCCTGGCCTTGGCGCTGGTCCCGGCGCTGTTCGAGCGGGCCTGGGCCGCGCCGCTGGCGCCGGCCGTGCTGGGCAGCGTGGCCTACTACGCGCTGGTGCCGACGGTGCTGGGCTTCGTGCTGTGGTTTGCCGGCGCCTCGCGGCTCACAGGGGCCGAGGCAGCGCTGTTCACCGCGATCCTGCCGGTGTCGGCGCTGATGCTTGCGGCACTCTGGCTAGGCGAAAGTATCAGCCTGGCGCAGCTCGGCGGCGCGGCCTGCGTGCTGGGCGCGGTAGGGTTTGCCTCGCTCGATGGCCGGCATCCGAAAGGGCCTGGAACGCCGGAAAAGGCGCTCGGGCTATAATCCCAGGGCTTTGCATGCCGCAAGGCGCACGGTGGGGGCAGTTCCAGCGCTCACCGCAAGTCAAACATCCCGGAACACCGCAAGGAATATCAAATGATCGCAGCCTCCATCAAGGCCGAAGTCGTCAAGGACAACGCCCGCGCCGCCAACGACACCGGCAGCCCCGAAGTCCAGGTCGCACTGCTGACCGCCCGCATCAACGAGCTCACCCCCCACTTCAAGACGCATGCCAAGGACCACCACGGTCGCCGCGGCCTGCTGCGCATGGTGAGCCGCCGCCGCAAGCTTCTCGACTATCTCAAGTCGAAGGATGCCGACCGTTACACCGCGCTGATTGCCAAGCTGGGTCTGCGCAAGTAAACCAAATCGCATGAAGAAACGCCTGGGTTAGTCCGCTAGCTCAGGCGTTTTTTACTTCGCGTGTCCCTTTTCGGAGTGCCCAAACAGAGCGAAGCTGTGTCATTCCACTGAAGTTCTCCCTCGAGCTTCGCTGGAATGGCATCGTGTTCTGAGAAGCCTCCGCCCCCGCGGAACCTGCATCGCCCGCAGGCCGGCCGCTATCAAAACAGGAGCATACATGAGCCTCTTCAACAAAGTCACCAAGTCCTTCCAGTGGGGCGACAAGACCGTCGTCATGGCCACGGGCGAAATCGCCCGCCAGGCCAGTGGCGCCGTGGTGGTCGACATCGACGGCACCGTGATCCTCGCGACCGTGGTCGCCTCCAAGTCGGCCAAGCCCGGCCAGGACTTCTTTCCGCTGACCGTCGACTACATCGAGAAGACCTATGCCGCGGGCAAGATTCCCGGCAGCTTCTTCAAGCGCGAAGCCAAGCCCAGCGAGCACGAGACGCTGACCAGCCGCCTGATCGACCGCCCGATCCGCCCGCTGTTCCCTGAAGGCTTCCTGAACGAAGTGCACGTGGTCATCCACACGCTGTCGCTCAACCCCGAAGTCGACGCCGACATCGCCGCCATGATCGGCGTGAGCGCCGCGCTGTCGATCTCCGGTATTCCGTTCAGCGGCCCGATCGGTGCTGCCCGTGTGGGCTACATCAACGGCCAGTACGTGCTGAATCCGGGCCAGACCGCCCGCAAGGATTCGCAGATGGACCTCGTCGTGGCCGGCACCGAAGCCGCCGTGCTGATGGTCGAATCCGAAGCGCTGCAGCTCAGCGAAGAAATCATGCTGGGCGGCGTGGTGTACGGTCACGAGCAGGCCCGCGTCGCGATCAACGCGATCCATGAACTCGTGCGCGACGCCGGCAAGCCGGTGTGGGACTGGCAGCCGCCGGCCGAAGACGAAGCCTTCGTCGCCAAGGTCAAGGGCCTGGCCGAAGAGAAGCTGCGCGCCGTCTACCAGATCCGCAGCAAGCAGGCCCGCACGCAGGCCCTGCGCGAAACCAACGCCAGCGTGATGAGCGCGCTCAAGGAAAGCGGCGAGCCCTTCGACGCCGGCAAGGTCAACGACCTGCTGTTCTCGATCGAAGCCAAGATCGTTCGCAGCCAGATCCTCTCGGGCGAGCCGCGCATCGACGGCCGCGACACGCGCACCGTGCGCCCCATCGAGATCCGCAATTCCGTGCTGCCGCGCACGCACGGCTCGGCGCTGTTCACGCGCGGCGAGACGCAGGGCCTGGTGGTGACCACGCTCGGCACCGAGCGCGATGCGCAGCGCATCGACGCGCTGGCCGGCGAGTACGAAGACCGCTTCCTGTTCCACTACAACATGCCTCCGTTCGCCACTGGCGAAGTGGGCCGCATGGGCTCGACCAAGCGCCGCGAGATCGGCCACGGCCGCCTGGCCAAGCGCGCGCTCGTCGCCGTGCTGCCGACCAAGGAAGAGTTCCCGTACACCATCCGCGTGGTGTCGGAGATTACCGAGTCGAACGGCTCCTCGTCGATGGCTTCGGTCTGCGGCGGCTGCCTCTCGATGATGGACGCCGGCGTGCCGATGAAGGCGCACGTGGCCGGCATCGCCATGGGCCTCATCAAGGAAGACAACCGTTTCGCGGTGCTGACCGACATCCTGGGCGATGAAGATCACCTGGGCGACATGGACTTCAAGGTGGCCGGCACGACCAACGGCATCACCGCGCTGCAGATGGACATCAAGATCCAGGGCATCACCAAGGAAATCATGCAGGTCGCACTGGCCCAGGCCAAGGAAGCGCGCATGCACATCCTCGGCAAGATGCAGGAGGCCATGGGCGAAGCCAAGACCGAGGTGTCGCAGTTCGCGCCGCGCCTGACCACGCTGAAGATCAACCCCGAGAAGATCCGCGACGTGATCGGCAAGGGCGGCGCGGTCATCCGCGGCCTGCAGGAAGAAACCGGCACGACGATC